>ERZ773139.1872-NODE-1872-length-22933-cov-12.400603_pt1 | contig 22933 bp, 28 predicted proteins | sample MGYA00580854_ERZ773139 | MGnify/ENA primary metagenome ERZ773139 (study PRJEB29015, sample SAMEA2737809) | human gut metagenome | biome: human gut; feature: human-associated habitat; material: faeces | place: China | collected 2012 ...
TTTTTTCTTCCCTCGGTAGAACCGAGGGTTTATTTCCACGTCTAAAGACACCAAAAACAAACCTACCCATCCCACCCGGGATGGGTAGGTTCGTTTGGCTTCACTGTTACTGCCCCGAAAGCTGGGTGTCAATATCAATGATGGTGTCCTTACAACCGTTGATAAACTGCTTAAAGCTGTCAACGCTGTCCGGCACGGTTTTGGTCAACAATGTCTGATATTCATCGATATAGGTGGTAGCAGCTTTGTCATAAGCAGCGCCTTGCCAATATGTAGGAAGATCACCCATTGTTTTGTCGATTTCAGAAGCAGCAGCCTGAAGCTGTTCAATTGCATTCTGAATCTTAGTGATGCAGGCTTCAATACCTTCTCTTTCAACATAGATTGCCATTCTTTTCACCTCCTTTAAGGAAAGTATATAATAAAGTGTTAAACCTTAAGGTTTTTCACTTCACTATTAATGTTTTCATATCTATCAATAGCTTTTTGGACCATGTTGCTTACTCCAGTAAGCTTCTTGACATATTTTTTCACGTATTCGGTCCATGTATCCTTATGTTCATCAAAGAATTTTGTACCAGTGTCTGTTTTCCAGCCAACTTTCAAATCAGACAGGCCTCCGTGAGCTTTTTATTGTCATGATTTAAATTATCAATAAGATCGTCAATTGCTTTTTTGGCTTTTTTCAACTTATCAATATCATATGTAATATCTGCCATAATAACCTCCTTAGAATACGAAAGAAGGATCTATATTCAATGCTTCTCTCTTTTCCTGTTCGGCTTTTTCCAGTTCATTCATATCTTTGTAGATTGTGTACTTAAACACATAGCCATCTGGACGCTCGGGAAAAAGATTCTTCATATATTCAGCAAGATTAAGCGCCTCATCGAATTCCCTCAATGCTTTATGTGCCAATAGTCTATAAACATAGCCCTCATAGAAGGAAGGATTCATAATCGTAATGCGACGAAACTCCTTAGTGATTTCACGAAGAAGTTTTTCTGCGTCATCATCACCACGTAAGGATTTTGCTTGAGCAAGGTAAAATTTAGCAGAGGCGGCGATATGTGGTGCTTATTTCCCTGGCTCGGCAGCTATGCCTTTTTAGCTATGGAGCGTTTTTTAAAGCTCAAATGCGCAAAGCAGCTGGGTATTTCGGCACTGGATTCTTCACGTCCTTATTTTATACAGTTCAAAATGAAGGCTGATAAAGAAGAATTTTTCCGTGTGCTGAAATCGGAGGCCGAAAAAGATTTCGACCCGCCGGAGCTTGTATATCAGGGCGAAATACCGCTTTTTGAGAAATACGACGAATTTATCCCGCCTCAGCTCGTAAGAAAAGGCTTTGCCTACGGTATACTCGGAATTGACGAAATGAAACAGCGAATTTATGAATGGGAATAGTATAGTCACAACCTCCGGCTATCTAAAGCTTTTTGCCCACTGGCAGAGCCAATGGTTGACTTACGAAAGCAAAACAGCAGACCTTTAGGACAGACCACGTAAGGAAGTATTTTATGTAAGGTACGGTGTAACCCCGTAAAAAGGGTTGCACCGTTTCCTTTTGCTATGCTGCAAGGCGGTATTCCTCCGGATTCTTTCGTATATCCTCCATCATAGCAAGAAGTTCTTCTTCGCTTGGGATTGAAATCATTCCTACACCGGTGAAGTAAATATCCACTTTTACATAGCAATGACCGCTGGATTTATCGTTGTTGTGAACTTCGATGCGTTCAATCAGCTTATTCACAATAATAGGTGTCAGTTCCTTAATATCCGTCATTTCTCTGAAAGTACGGATTAAAAGCCTTGTGTCAGCAGATTTCTGTTCCGAGGATTGTAATACTTGTTCCCCGTCGGCAACAGCCATTGTGAGTTCCTTTTGTTCCCGTTCATAATTCTTCATCATCATTTGGAAGAAATCATCGGTTACACGACCAAGAACATTATCCTCGTACAACTTTGCCATCAGCTTATCCAATTCGCCCAAGCGCACTTTACTGTTAGCAACCGTCTTTTTCAACCGTTCAAATTCAGCCTTTTGCATTGCTTTGTTTTTCTTCGCTATCATATACAGAAAAATGCTCTCGTGACAGCGAACAAAGTCAGCCATATCGCTAATTGCTTCAAGCACGATTTTTTCAAGCGCTACGTTGCGGATATAATGGATTTTGCAAGTTCCTCTGCCGTCCTTATAGTTGGCACAACGGAAAAATTCTTGATTCGGCTTCAGGCTCTTTGCCGCACAGAAATGAAGCTTTGCTCCGCAATCGGGGCAGAATACCAATCCCGAAAATAGACTTGTTCTGCCCGTAGCTGTATTGCGGCGGCGATTTTTCCGCAATTCCTGCACCCTTAACCAAACATCTTCACTAATGATCGGCTCCTGCATATTCGGAATAATCTGATAATCCTCAACGGCGTTATGAATTATCTTGTGAACCTTATAACTGACGGTGGTACTTTTGAAGTTGACGGCACATCCCGTGTACTGTCTGTTTTCCAAAATGCCCACAACCGTTGCCTGATCCCAATTATACGGATTTAGCGGAACTTTCTGCGAGTGCTTTCTGCCAACAGATTCATAGTAAGCCGAAGGCACTAACACACGCTCACTCTCCAACTGTCGTGCAATCTGTGATGGGCCACGCCCTGCAAGGCAGAGTTCGTATATCTTTCGCACAACTGCCGCCGCAGGTTCGTCGATCAACCATTTTTCTTTATCCTCTGCATCCCTAACATAACCGTAAGGGACAGTAGAAGAAATGCGTTTCCCGTTATCTGCTTTGGATTGCCATACCGCACGGATTTTCTTGGAGGTCTGCGCCGCATACCATTCATTGAATATATTGTAGAACGGCATCATTTCCATACCTTCACCCGTAGAGGTATTTACATTTTCGTGAATGGATATAAAGGTAACGCCGAGCGTAGGATATACGATTTCCGCAAGGCGACCACCTTCAATATGCTCACGACCAAAACGGGAAAGGTCTTTTACGATGATTGTACCGATTTTACCTTCTTCAACCATACGTTGCATACGGTTAAAATCGCTACGGTCAAAGCTCGTACCGGAAATGCCGTCATCCACGAAAAACATCGTATTGGTATATCCGTGTTTTTTAGCATAGTCCGAAAGAATCTGCTTTTGGTTGCTGATACTGTTGGATTCGTCTATATTCCGTCTCTTATTGTTCTTGTCATCCTTTATATCTTCAACAGAAAGACGACAATAGAGGGCGGTAATCAAATCGTTGTTTATATTTTGTCCTTTAATATTGTTTGCAGTTGTCATTTCATAATCTCCTTTCCGACAACCGGACATTGCAAAAAGGGTAATTATATTTTACAATGCCCGATTGCCTTTTTCCAATGTGTGAGCATTACAATAGTTGCTCGGACAATATCAGTTCCTTAAATTGTTCAAATACGCACTGTCTGCCGTTGGAATTAAAATGAGTGGATACCTCGTAGGTTGTGCCACCAATTTTCATAGTGAAGGTATCTTCACCGAAGCGGCGTACCTTGCTGTAATCAAAGACACGCTCATTACTGCGGGGCATCATATAATCCGCAAGACAAACGGGTTCATTTTCATCTATGGGTTCGGACGGTATTACATTAACCGCCGTTGGATCGAATAACACATCAATTTTCTTCATTTTGTTCACCTTACCTTTCATCACGGTTACGCTGACGGATTAAAAATTTGCGGTAATGCTCACAAGCCTTCAAAACAAAATCCTCAGCCTGCTTCGCATTGGCGTTAGGGACATATTGGCGAATACGCTCCATCGGAACTTTGAACATTTCCCGCTGATTGGCTTTTTCTTCGCTCATAACGGTGGCGATCACTTCGGGAGTCAGACCTTCCTCTTGGCTTAGCTTCTTAAAGCGGCAAGCCTGCGAAAGTGACGGGGTGCAATCGTTCAGTTCTATTTGCTCCAAAAGGTCATACTGCTCCTGCTCATTGAGATAGGAAAGCTCCACGGCAGGAGTGAATGAAATGCGCCCGTCATCCACATATTGCAGAATTTCGGGGATAAGGTTGGTAAGGCGGATATAACGGCGGACTTGATTTTTGCTATCGCCCGTTTCTGCGCCTACAAGGTCGGCAGTTTCCAACTTCCCACCAAGTTGGTCGGAAGTTAAATCTGAACGCCAACCCTGATGCTTCATTGCTTCAAGTTTCATCTTGTAAGCAAAGGCTTTTTCAGACGGTAAAATATGCTCTCGGTGCAGGTTGCTGTCCACAAGCACGATTGCCGCCGCATCACGGTCAAGGGAAACAATTAAGGCAGGGACTTCTGTAATCCCTGCCTTTCTGCTTGCCATAACCCGTCTGTGACCGGATATGATTTCATATTCGTCTGTGGTGTTTTCTAAAGGTCGGACTATGATGGGAGATACAACGCCGTGTGACTTAATGCTTTCGGCAAGGCTTTCCATTTCCTTGTTGTCCTGCACCTTGTAGGGGTGGTTCTCAAAGGGGTGTAATTTCTCAATAGAGATATTTTTCTTAGTATTTTTCATCGTTCATAACCTCGTTCTTTCTTTTTTACTAAACCGTTGTGTTTCAGTTCGATATTGCGCTCGGCATCAAGGAGTTCCTTAATTCTCGGAATATGTTCCTCAATGCGCAGGGCGACTTTTAATTCTTTTCTTAAAGGCGTAATCTGCTTGGTCAGTTCCTTTGCCTGTGCCTTTAATGCGGCATCTTCTTCGGGTGTTTTTACACGGCGCAGTTTTAACCGCAGAGCATACCGTTCCTGCTCCAATTCGGAGATACGGGCAGATAAGTTTTCTTGAAAAGACAAAAGCTCCTTTGGCGACTCAATGTGGTTGTCGCAAAGGAACTTGTATTCTTCGATATATTTATCTAACTTCTGTACCTCTGCCCGCATCATCGGTGAGAGTGGTCGGTTGTCCGTTTCTTGAACATTGTTACCCGTGCATATTTTTATAAGTTCTATAATGACCTCAAATAGCAGTTGCACGGTGTCCTTTCGTTGCGCTTGCCGCAGTTGGTATTCAAAGTTAAGCAGCGGCGCACGTTTCCATTTGGGTGTTATCAGCACATATAGTTCGGGCAGGCGTTGGTTTGCAACAAGTTTTTGCCGCATTGCTTCTCGTGAATAATTCTCTCCAAGACTTGTAATGCGCACCGCCCGTTTCCATCCATCTGCAATTACAGACGGGTGTTCATAGCGGAAGTCACGTTCAAAGCGGTAGCCAAGGCATTTAAGGTAATATTCCATATCCTTAAAGGTACAGCATTTGGAAAGTGCTTCATCCACGTCCCTCCGCAGCATATCCCGATGGGTGAGCTTGCCGGAGTTCCGTATCCAATATTCCTTTTTATTGCTGTAAAATTTATGGCTTTGAATAACGGATTTGTTTCTTGCGGCACAGATGGCATCGGAGATTTTGCGAAGCTCCAGCCGATCCCCGATACCGTTACGGAACTTCTTGCCGTCTACAAAGGAAACACTATTGATAACAAAATGGTTGTGGATGTTATCGGTATTAAGGTGGGTAGTGACTACCACCTGATACCTTGCTCCCCACATCTTCCGTGCGGTTTCCATTCCGATGGCGTGTGCTTCGGCTGGTGTGACCTCGCCTGCGGCAAAACTCTGATACCCGTGATAAGCGATATTTTTACCACGTTCACCGAAGCGGCGCTTTACGGCAATCATTTCGTTATAGGCGTTGTGCTTGGAACAGTTGATGGCCGATACAAACATCGTTTGGTCGGTTTTATCATCGTTCTCCACATAGCGGATGGCGGCATACAGATCTTCATCAAGATATTCTTTGGCGGTGGTTTTGTCAGGATTGTTGGCGTAGTCGATTACTTCCTTTAACCGTCCTCTGACGGGCCAGAAACCTGTGGTTGCCATTTGCGCATATTCTCCTTTCTCGGTGTGATAAGCTCCGTCGATATATCTCTGAGCAACATCAGCGCCGCCGTATTCACTTCCGCAGAGAAGGGTTGCTCAATAAGGGCATCCAACCTTTCGCAGAAATGAAAAAGAGCATCGGGCGGAAGCGGCTTCGGCTCATATTCCAATGCTCTTTGACGGAGATATTCAGTTGTGGAAAGTCCGCACCGTTTGGCAAGGTCGTTGATGCGGTCTTTTTCCTTTTGGGTAACACGGGCGACGATCCGTATATCTTGTTTTTTCATAACATCATCCTTTCATAATGGGGTATTAGGGGGTATCCCCTAAAGAGTCCGCCATAACCTTTATGGCGGCAAGCGACATTTGGCACACAAATGTCCTGCTTGTTACGGTGTAAGACACACGCTTTTAGCGTATATCTTCCATTCTCCGTGACTTGCACCGTGAGGGAGCGATCTCATACCGTTCTTATCAGTGCAAATCCTTCAAAAGTTCCATTTATCTGCGATATTGGCACCACATTTTATGTGAGTGCCGTTAGTTTCTCTTAATAGTGGAACCACTTGTATTAGTGGGGGCAATTCCTTTGGATATTGCCATCACCATACCGTCAAAAGCAGGAATAAGTGTACCCTTAGAAGCTGTCAAGGAAATCGAGTACCGCTTCTTCGTTTTCGGCGGGTGTTTGTACAGATGGTGTCTGCACAAATTGTAATAAGCCGCCAAGAGGATTACTTTTTCCAACTTCCTCTCGGATGGTGGATATAATCCGTTCAAGGAAAGCGTCTTCGGTTGCCGTCCTTTCGGATAATTCCATAAATCCGCATATAGCAGAAATGACCGCCTTGCTGTACGATTTCTCTGCGCCTTGCAGATAGTCATACGCTCTGCGGTCATTTTCCTTATCTAAATTAAAGCGGATTTTTACATTCCTAACACTCATACTACACCGCCATTTCGGTTAAGGGTTACGAGCGCCATATACTCATATCCCTTTGCGGTAGCACAAATATCCTCGTTGATGATAACTCGGTTAGCATCGTAATCGGCAAAATTGCGGATAAGGCAACCACCGCCGCCGACTACGTAAAGTTTCATTAGTTTCGGATCGTATTCGTGTTCACGCAAACGGCGGAAGATACCGGCGGTGTATTCTTTTGCGGTCTTGATAACCGTGTTAAGGTACTCTCCGTCAATATCTGCCGTACCTTTCTTCAAGATCTCAGTAATGATGGTATCATCAAGGGCGGCGTGGTGTACCTTCATCATTTGCTCACGGATAAGCAAAGCGCACTGATGAGTGCCGTACTTCTCTGTAAACATACGCTGTGCATCGGGTTTCTTGTTTACGATACGAAGCAGATTCATTGTGCCGTTACCAATATCACAAAGCATATTCACGCCCTTAAAATCACCGAGCTTTTCGGCAACAGCGGCAAACCCCTGCGGATAGATTTCTGCGCCTACGATTTTAATGCGGTATTCCGTATTTCGGAAAGTAAAAGTAATCTCGCTGTGCTGAAGCAGATATTGCTTAAAATCTGTCTTTTGCTCACTAACCCAAGTTAAGGGAAGTCCTGCGGCGATGAACACAGCGGCATCGGTAATACGCTCTCGTCTGAGTTCACGGGCAATAGCGGCAAGCGTAAGAACGTAATAGTCCTCATCGTTAAACTTATCCGCCGTAAATTCCTTATGACCGACTCCGATGGAATAATACTTGCCGTTCCATACAAGCAGGTCGCTGACAAAGGCGGGTTCGGTATAGCTTTTCATAACTCCGGTAGGAAAGCAACAGTTCGCCGTTTTCATATTCCCGTATCCGTGGTCGATACCGATAACGTACATTTCATTAAATTTCTTCATTTTACATTTCTCCTTTTCTTACTTTAATTTGTTGATTTTCTTGATTTGCTCATACAGTTCTCTGTCGCTGGGTAATACCGCTTCTTTGAAATAGTTGCAGTAGATACCATAGATAGAGATAAGCTGCACACAGCGGTGCGCTTCGCCATCGTCAAGCAGGATGCAGTTGCCGTCCCCGTCACAGTTAGCGCAAAGCTCTCTGACAAGGCGGTGAACACGTTCTACTTGTTTCGGTGTGATCTTCATCATAGACTTTTCCTCCTTTCTATTTTCGGGCAATAAAAAAGCCGCCGGTTTCCCGACGGCAATGCCCTGAGTATTGTGAGGTTTTCGCTCCCTCACTTATTAGAATGTAGAAGAAGTCAAATTTTATATGGAATATAGCAACACCACAAAAACAAAAAACGCAACACGCTAAATTCATTGTATTTACGGCATTTCTATGGTATAATGATAAACAGTAAATGTATCAGGAACAGAAATTGCGAAGAAATTCTAAAAAATATTTTTTAGCGTAAAGGGAGTTTTATGGGACACTTCCTATGATAGAATTAGTATGGAGGTAAAGCGGAATATGAATAAAGTCAGCTTTTTCAGCGCCGATTACCGTGACGGCAGAGTGCATATCGGCGGCAAAAACTATCCTGCGGGGACTTTTGCGGCGCACTTGCTGAATCAGTATTATGAAAATGATACCGCCGCCCGTATCGGCGTTTTCACAACGGATAACTGGCAGCTTGAAAAGATGTTACGGCTTGGGTATCTGAAAGTCAGCGATTATGTAAAAGCCGGAGAAAGAATGGTAAATATCTTTACCGCACTTCCGTGGCTGAAGCCGTTTAATATGCTCGGCACAAATGATGAGCGCAACAGAATAGCAACATTGTTTTCGGAAGAAAATGGGCATATCATAAGCGAATATTTTTCCCGCCGTGCAAAGATTGGTCAAATGGATATGGGACAAATAATATTCCATAACTTACCGAAAGAATATGAAAAGGACTTCTTTAACCGTGCTGAAACTCTGCTTAATGAAGTCAATGCCGCACTCAGCTTCTATGATGCTTTAAGTGCCGATATTCGCAATTCTTTTCAAAAACTGAGAGTTTTCGCAAATCGAGTCGATGAAGCCGACCGCTTTGACGAGGAACATCTGCTCCCTATAGCATTAGAGGTATTCGGCTCAGTACCATTCCCCATAACAACGGAGTACGTGCCTATCCGCAAATCTACCCGAAGTAAGACGGAAACACTTGCCCGCAGGCTCTATTTTGACAGTTACTACAGTTTTGTGATTACTGATTTCTTTGAGGGTTTGCATCACGGGCATTATCTAAGACAGTGCGGCATTTGTAAAAAGTATTTCCTTATGACCTCTGCCCGCCATCAGCAGTATTGCAACGGCATCTCTCCTTATGAAGCAAGGGGCAAAAAGGTTACTTGCCGTAAATATGCCGCAAGCATTAACCGCAAGGAGCTTGCCGCCGCAGATCCCGTTGTGGATATTTATAATCGCCGCTGTTCTGCTATCCGTACCGAAAAAGGCAGGGCTACGATTACTGAAAGCTTTGCAAAGATGGCTACGGAGTTAGCAAAGGAATACAAATTCAGGGCATTGCAAAATTCCGATTACGCCAACAAACAATATGCTCTTGATATGAGCCGTGAACGACTCTATGCCGAAACAGATAAACGAATGAGATAATCCCGTTACACGCAAAGGAGGTGGTAGCCGTGAAAGAATGGGAAAAAGAACTTGAAATATACCGTTTAACTCCGGCACCGCCGAAGGAAAACAACTTACAACGCTATATTCTGAATTACCTTGCCGAAAAAGACGATAAATATATCGCTTGGTTTCTGCATTACTATGAGAAAACCATAAACGATAAAGCATTTTCCATCGTTCAGGATTATGCAATGTACGGGCATTTTATAGATATAAAGCAAGCGTATGTAATCGGTCTGCTGAAAGCCTTGCAGGAATACGATCCTAACCGTAATGTTCCTTTTATCGTTTACAAGGAATATGCCGCTATGCGTGAGGTTCACGAATATATCCGCACAATGCGGACAGGCTTCACCGTTCAGAGCAACGATGAATATTTGCGGTTAAGAAAAGCAATGCGGTTGTTCCGTGAGTACAGCGGTAAAGCAGACGGTGATACGATTAAAAAGGTCGCTGACAATATCGGGACAAGTATGGAAGATGCCGCCGAGATCATCCGATGCGGAATGCAGAATATGCAGTTTGTGGACTATTACCGCCAATACGCTGACGAGGACAGCGAAGAAAGCCGAGAGGAAGTTGCACACGACAGCTCTGCCGAGCCAGATAAGATTTTCTTCAAATTAGAGCGAGCCGAAGCGGTTATGGCGGAGTTTGAAATACTAAACTTCCGTGAACGGGCAATGGTCGCCGCACACCTTGGCTTTTGTATGGAATGTTATGCCACTCATTACTACGATAACGATGATTTGGATGAGAATGGCAAGCCTACACGAAAGCCGTTCCAAAAGGAAGCATTTATTGATATAGCCATAGATCACGGCTTGGCTTCACCCGATACCGCAGATAAAACCTACCGCCGTGCACTTGATAAAATGAAATCCGAACTGAAAAAGCGAGGAATAAATAAGGCGTAAAAACAAAAAAGCCCCGTTGGAAATGCAGAAATCACTGCACTCCAAACGGGGCAAAATTCATTAGTATAATAATCAAACTCCATAGCAAAGATTACAACTTTTATTCTTTTCCTGACCTTATGGTAGTAAGCACACCTTTATCCATCTCGTGAACTGTGTCACACAACACATCAATATCTTCTGCTGAATGTGAAGCTATCAAAATTGTCTTTCCACTCGCTTTTAAGTCGAGTAAATAATTTCTCATATCTGCAACGCCATCTTTATCCAAACCATTCATAGGCTCATCAAGGATAAGAATATCAGGGTCTTCCATTATAGCCTGTGCAAGACCAAGACGCTGACGCATACCCAACGAATATTTTCCAACGTGTTTTTTACTTTTAGGGTCAAGACCTACTCTACTTATTGCGTCATAGATTTCTTGCTTTGAGATTTTTCCTTGTATATCTGCTAAGAATTTCAAATTTTTATATGCATTATAGGATGGTAAAAAGCCGGGGGTTTCAATAATAACGCCAATGTCTTTCGGCATATCAAAATCTTTCTTTAATGTTTTTCCATTTATCATAATCTGTCCGGATGATAGTGGTACAAAACCACAAATACATTTCATCAGCATAGTTTTACCACTACCATTTCTACCTATCAGTCCGTGAACTTTACCTTTCTCGAACTCAATATTTACATTTGAAAGGACAACTGTTTCTCCAAATGATTTATTGACATTTTCAATTTTTATTGCAACGCACATAATAATGCCACCTCCATTATCTTTTTAGTTCTTTATCAAAGTTGTATCTTTTTGAAGAGTACAGAATTATTACAAACAACACTAACAGCATAATCATATAGAACGCAGTTATATATCCATAGCTTGGTAGTCCATCATTAGGTTTTAATTGTATATAATTCAAGGTACTCCAAGACACCGGAGACATTTTTACTAATGAAGTTTGTTTTGCTGCCACCGCACTAAACACAAGCAAAAATGATGCCAAAAAAGTTCCGCTACCTTTTATTTTCATATTGAACAGAAATATTACAAAACCAAGTATCACTCCGGAAATCCAAGAATGTAAAAATGTAAACCACATCGCACTAATCGGAGAGAACATATTAATAACATTTCTTTCAGGACTGAATCCTAACTGGAATTTAGTCCCCATAGTTGTATTGGCGAGTGTATTGAGCAATTTGCCCCATTCTCCCGTGAACTCTATACAATCTAAATTTAATACAATAGAGAACACCATAACAAAGGCAAAGTACAGAGCAGATGCAACCACAATATAAAGCATTTGACCAATGCACCATTTATTTCTGCCTGTTCTGATAAGTACATAGAGCTGATTTTTATCAATAAACGGAGCGTTGCTGAAAATCAAAATCAAAGGGAAGAAAAACAGCATTTTGTTGTAATATTGCATATATAAAAATGGAAATGTCCACGGCGATGATTTTACACCTGTGTAATCGCAAATATCAGAAAGCCCTTTTGTAAGAGAATGAATGAAAATTAACACAATGAATAGAGCTATCCATATTCGACAGTCGTATTTCCATTTTCTAAAATTCTGTAATACTATGGAAAAAATAGATTTAAACCATTTCATTTCTACTCCTCCTTTTTACAAAATGTGAAAAAATACAACCTGATATTGCCATTATTAAAATAAATACGCCTATTGTATAAAAGCAATTCAACAGAGGTGATTTATCAAACACGGCAAAACAATGGCTCAGATTATATAAATTTAAATACGGAGGTAAACCAAGTGTCATTTCTTCTAAAAGATAACCAAAAATCAAAGGTGAACCCAGTGCAACATAATTGTCCGGAAGAACCGATGAAAAGGTTAGTCCTACAATTGTCCACATTGTGGCGTATAATGAAAACACACTGACAATTAGAAATACATATAAAATAGGACTGTTTAACGCTATATAGCTATAAACATCCGGGGTTTCGTATGGCTGTGGTGGACAGAAAAACGAAACCATACCAAAATAAGTCATAATTCCCACAAATATTGAAGTGAATCCGGAAAGTGCACATACTACTACATTTGACCATGCATAGTTTCTTTCGCCACTGCGCACAATAATCGATTTTATATAACCCGAATTGCAATCTTGACAATAAACTGTGACAAAAGGAATAGAAGAAAAGAAAACCATTACTTTTTTGAACATTCCCAGATGAATCATCAAATCAATGGTATACACTGAATTTGTTCCAATTCCATCAATATATTCACGAGAACTGACATAACACATGAATACCGTGGCGATAATTGAAGCGATATACCATTTTGACACAAATGCCCTTTTTAGGCTTGATACAAACAAACTCTTCATAAGACTATTATCCTCCGATGGAAACCAAAGGGATAGCTTCGCCGCTTACCGCACTAATTATTGCGGTATAATTTTGGCCTTCTAAATTCTCTTTTATATCTATGATATCAGATAACGAGTTTTTACATTTTCCATATTTTCCGTCGATAAACCATACAGGCTCAATTCTCCACTCTGTAAAATTATCAAAATCGTATCTTGCTATATATCCAAGCTTGATCATTGTAATTTCGATTTCATTATCTAAAATAATATTTTCAAAAGATTTTTTAATACTTTGAACAACATCTAATGTAGAGCAAATATATGAATCTTGAATTGTGCTTTTTACATCAAAAACACCAGACACTTCAAATGCAATCAATCCATTTCTACCATAAATGAAATAAACCCTTGATGAGGATATAAATTCGTTTTCACCAGTAGCGTTCATAATACTTAGCGAAGGAATATTTTGATAAAGAACAGGATATATCAGGAGATATGCATCCTGTTCGTAACCCCATTTACTAACTTTTTCACCATATTTATCTCTTGTATCATATTCATCCTGTAGTTGATTTACTGTAGCAGCATCCATTGAATAGATTTGTGGTTCTCCAAGAATATCATCAATCTCAAGCAAGGATATAACCTGGTTTGCATTGTATACAGCGTCACTTTTTTCAATTCCATCTATGTTTTTATTATTGAAAATTTTCTTAAGCGTATCTTTTTCCTTGAAGTTTTTATAATTATCGAAATAATATGTGTAATTGTATTCAATCTCCATTTCTGTGCGATAAGATACAGTCCCTAAAGAAAATGTTAAATCAGATTCGTCATCAAAAATATAGGAATAAAAGAGGTCATCCGGTCCAGTCATTTCGTCTGAAAATTCATCCACAATTTGACGTCCATCTGAAATACCGGAAACAATGCTTTCTTTGTCCCAAGTCACTGGTTTTGCAGAAGCTATTGACACTTTTTGATTCATGTCAAAATCAGCCGGAATATTTACATTGGCTTTAATTGTAAGCTTCTCAACATCCCTATCCTCAATGTAAGTTGGAAATTCGCTTACATCATTTTCATTATTTGCTCCTGATGAGTTATCTCCCGATAAGGAAGAATTAGAGTTTTGCTTATTTTCTGTTGTAGGAAAACATCCTGTCATCATAGCAGACACCAATACAACCAACATACATACACTAATTATTTTTTTAATATAAATTCTCATAACATACCTTACCTTTCTTTTTGCAATTAATATCTTGAGGTTTAATCTTATGCTTTGATATAGAATCGTAATTTTTCCATAAATTAAGCCTCCCGTATGATCTATAACCAAATCATACGGGAGGCTTGTATCGTAAATTGTATCAATCTGTATCTAAATTGTATATTCTGTAATCATCTTTATTTTTCTTTTACATCGATTGGACACTGTAAAATTCCAAACTCTGTATAATATTCTTTTATATCATCTTTCTTACATGCCCATTCCTCTAAATAATAATACTCATTTATGTCAAGTCCTAATTGATTCTCATAATAGTTTTTTACCGCTAACTCTAATGAATTTATAAATGATGGATCTTCCTGTCCATAATTTAGGTAGTAAGATGAAGAAGGGCAAGAAAGGGATATTAATGTTTTTGTTTTTTCCTCATAATTGAATTCAAGCACGAAATCGCCCGATGTTATAACCACATTTATAAAATTTAGTGCCGTAGGTTGATTATCTATCTTGACTAAAGTGCTGTTTTGAGAATAATTCGCTATTCCATCTGAAATTATCATTTTTATATGTTCGCAAATAGGCTCATTGTTTTCAAAAACAGTTTCAAATAATTCAAATGACTTTTCTTGCATCAAGGATGGATCATGATTTTCTGTATCTAAAGAAACATCATTGTAAGTACCAATACGTATCTCACGATTATAATAAAGCTCAGCGACCTGATTACTTGTTATTTTCGTGCCACCACGTATGTTGTAGTCCCAATAAATTTTTTGGTTTAACAACTTTTCTTCGTTTTGTTCACTCATAAGCTGCGGCAAAAAAACAATACAAACAGTCAAAATTATTAATAATACAAATATACCGATTTTCTTTAGTTTATTCACCTTCCTCACCGCCTTTTTTCAAATTAAAGGAAACAGTTGTTCCTTTACCTTTTTCACTTTCAAAAGAAAGCTCCGTACCGTGGAATGTTGCAATCTCTTTGCACAAGGACAATCCAAGACCTGCACCACCAAATTTTCTTGAACGGGATTTATCCTCACGGTAAAATGGTTCGGTTAAAAGTTTAATATTTTCCTTTGCAATACCTCTGCCTTTGTCCTCGACAAAAACTCGAACAATATCATTTGATGATTTGCTATAAATTTTAACAGTAGTTTGAGGTTCTGATGCCTTAAAAGCATTGTCAACTAAATTATAAAGAAGTGAAAGCAAAAGCACGCCATTTGCACATATTGTTTCATCATCAAAATCAATGGAAAATAAAACATCGTACTTTTCGGATAAGTGTTTTAGAGTGGCTTTTAACTGTTCTCCAATGGTTAAAAGATTTAGTTTTTCCATTTCTATCTGCTCATTTTGAAACACGTATAAATCCAGTAATTGTAATGATAGTTTTTCAAGACGCTTTGCTTCATTATATATTGCTTCCGCTGCTTGGTCTTTCTCCGTTGTATTCAGGTCGTAAGAACGTAACATTTGAGCGTATCCTATGATAGCCGTCATCGGAGTTTTCATTTCGTGAGTAAAATCAGCCACAAAGATATTACGTTTTTCCGATTCTTCTCTGATCTCTTTAATTTTTTGTTCAATAGCTAATGACATAGAATTAAAACTTTCGGATAAAGCAGTGATTTCGTAATCAGAGCTTTTAACATCAACTTTTTTTCCATAGTTGCCCAATGCGACCTCATCCGAAACTTTGGTAAGTAAACTCAAAGGTTTTGTTATTTTTTTCGCTGAGGCAAGTATCAACAATCCGCTTATAACAGATATGATAAAAACGACAATGCCATAACTGTTCCAAAACAAACCACATTGTTTTTGTATTTCCGTGAAATCCGAGTAAACAACGAGATAATAAACATCTGCTTCGGTGCCAATTTTGCATACTGATTCCATAAGGATTAGGTCATCCTTTTTAATAAACTGAGATACACACTTGTTGTCATCAATCTCCGTATATTCACTTGTTGCATTTTGTGATGTATGTATTTCAATCTCCACCACGGAATTATCTAAAGAATCCTTTATTTGACGGACTATATTGTTTTTATGCGTTCCGGTTATTTCGCTGTAAGAAACATCTGCGAAAGCCAAAAAACTGTCTGCTACATAGTTTACGGTGGTCTTTACACGTTCTACTTGCGTATTCCAAAGAGTATTGTTTACATTATTGATAATAAGTATCCCGCCAACACCCGTCGCAAGGAGAACGATGATATATGCTATGCAAAAAAATTTATATGATAATTTCATTTTAATTTCTCCGCTCTAAATTTGTATCCAACCTTATATATTGTTTCAATGGCATCACCTAAATCAAGTTTTTTCTTCAACCTTTGAATGTGGAGATCTATTGTACGAGTATTTCCAAGATAAGGTTCTTGCCACACTTGTTCAAAAATGGTTTCTCTGTATAATGCAATGTTTTTATTCCGTACCAAATACAATAATAAATCATATTCTTTGGCAGGTAAAACTACAAGTTCTCCGTCTAGCAGAACGGTGCGTTCCAGAGTGTCAATTTTGATTTTACCAACTTCAAGGATATTATCAGTCTTATGAAATCTTCTGAGTACAGTAGCTACACGTGCCAATAATTCTTCTAAATCAAACGGCTTTGAAATATAATCCTCAGCACCAAGTTTTAACCCTTTTACTCTATCAGGCACGGAAGTTTTGGCAGTAACAAAAATAACGGGTATATCAAACTGTTTGATATATTCTATTAGATCGTATCCGTCAATATCAGGCAACATAATATCAAGTAATATTAAATCATATCTTTTTTCTTCAATTTTTTGGGTTGCAGCCATTCCATCATTCACTATTTCACACATATATCCGTTTTTACAAAGACACAGTTTAACCATTTCGGCTATGGACTGCTCATCTTCAACAATTAAAATTTTATTCACTTCGTTCACCTCTGATTTTATTATAACATATAATTGTATCTTTTTTGTATCTTGTCCTCTATAATAGGTTCCAAGGTTGGTTTAACATTAAACATTTTCGGATTTATTCTATCGCAATCTTATAAAGCAACACGCATACAAGCTACTTTTGTATGCGTGTTGCTTTATTATTTTATTATAAAATATATTCCTTATTAACAGTTTCCATTGCTCTATTTCGGATATTATTCATCTTCCCGATCCACTTCATTTGATTATCCGCTTTGAGTTTTTCGGTTACGCCTTCACGCTCCGCCATCTGTTCTACAAGCCGAGAAAATATTTCTTCAGCCTGCTTGTCGAGGTCTGAAAGGTATCCGTTCAGTTTGCCGCTTGTCAGCAGATTAAGATATAAAACCTTGCGATTTTGCTTAATATATCGCAAATGCCGCTGTCCCCATACGCCGATAGGCTGTTGTTCTTCTTCGGGGAGCTTTAAGCAGGGGATATAATAGTCGCCTTGCAGTTCGTACCAAAGACCGTTCTTTTCATCATAAATAACCTTTTCCATAATCACGCCTCCTTGTAGATTAACTTGAATTTCTTTTGCTTTGCATCAATGATTTTCAGCAAAACCTCGTCCACCGCATCGGTGTACTTACCTTTGGCAATAAGGTTGTTCCGCATTTCGTTTAAGCAGTTTACAACCACCCTGCGCTCAAAATCGTCTAACGCTATGTAATACTTCTTATCTCGCATATCGCAACCTCCTTTAAGTTCCTATCATAATTGTACTCAAAGGCGGTTAGATAGTCGAATGTACCGCTATAAACAGAAAAATACCGAGAAAAACCTTTTACAGTTCTTCTCGGTATTCATCTTTTGGTTTTTCCCTTTTGCAACGCCCATAAGTTAGTATTTTGAAATTACTGCCTTATGTGGCGTGTGCATTCGGTCCGCTGTTTTTTGTATTAAAGCCTTAACAAAAGCTTTCTTAACGCTGCAAGATCGCCTGCGTCTATTCTGTCGGTATTGCCGTCAAGCTCTGCATTTTCTTTAACGATATCCGTATACGTTCCGGCAAGATATTTCTTAAGCCTTACAAGGTCTTTGATATCCACCGTTCCATCGTTGTTTACATCGCCCGAAAGTATCGGCTTGGCTTTAATTTGCTTTACCGTAGAAACAGAAAGATAATTACCGTTTTCGTCCATCGCTATAGCCTGAACCTTTACCGCTCCGTCAACATCAAGCTTAACCTCGGCGCTTGCCTCTAAGCTTTCCACTCCCGCAAGGTATACGCCGGCTTCGTCATAAATGCTTATAACATACTTTGCCGCGCCTTCTACTGCGGAAATCTCAATCGAAACGCCGTCGGCAGTACGGTTAACAGAGGGTTCCGCTGCATTTTTATAAGAAGGCAGTACGCCTAATTTATAGGCTACGGAAGAATTTATATACGTATTCTTTCCGTTTACTTTGCCCGAAACCTCGCCGCAATCAGCTAAAAACGCCTCCATATCCGTTATAAATCCGAAATTATCAAATTTCAAAACCGTATTTCCGTAAATCTTTCCTGCGTTTTCTATTATTTGACCGTTTTTATCCATATACTTAAGGTTGCCGTTTGTGGTGTTGTGACCGGTAACCTCAATACGGAAATCTATATTGCCTTCTCCAAAACCGTTTTTGGCAAGCAGTGATACCGGAATAATAACATATCCGTTTTTAAAGGTCACCCAGTTATTCGTCTGTGACGGAGTGCCGTTTGTGGCGTTGCCCATACCGCAGGAATAAACCTTTCCGTCATCGGTAGATATTTTAAAGACCTCACTCGACTGCGGCTGTTCAAGAAAATCCTTTGTGCCGGTCGGTCTCCAGCGGAACATAAATTTCGGCAGCATGTATGAATCCGGATCATTTATAAGACAATCGGGATTACGCATCTCAAATTCCTGCCCAAACCAAAAAGCTATTGCCACAGCATTTTCGGGTACACTTATATTTTTATATACCAGTTGTACATACTGATGGTCTGAAGCCTTGCCGGTCGATTGGCTTATGCCTGTACGCATTTCAAATCCGTTACCGTCGGGAGTGCTATCGGCAATTTTAATGCCTGCCTGCAGAGCAACCACATCTTTTGTAGTACTGCCATCATTCCAAATTTCATAATACGGCTTAAATGAATCGTCGATTTCCGGGTAGGTGTCGGGCGCTCCCGCTGCTTTTACCGCCGCGGACTTATTTCCATTACCGTCAACGGCACGCATCTCGTAAACATCATTCGGTGTTCCTTTTTCATCGAAATAATATGAGCCGGTCGACACCTTGCTGTAATACTTACCGTTTTTAAATATTTCATAATAAGAGAGCCAGCTATTGTCACAGGCTTCTTCCCATTTTAATTCCATGCCATCAAATCCAAGATGCGAAGTCGCATTCTGTGAAAGTTCAGCAGGCTCTGTCGGCGCTTCAGTATCGTCTGCATTGCCCGGACGGTTTTCGAGATTGAAGAAGATTACCTCGCCTACCTTCATTGTAAGCGCGATACCCTCCGACATCAGTTCGGTTCCGGTCTTTGTCACCCTTGCCATACCGCCCTCAAGCGAGGATACGGTATAGGTCATATCAGCCTCAAGCCCCTTCGGGTACATCACAAGCTCTTCACCCGCAAAGCTTTCGTCAAATCTTACGGTCATATATCCCTTTGAAGCGTCGGGGCTCATCTTCTGCATAAAATAATACTTGTTTTCGGAGGTCGTTTCAGGTCTGTACACCTTTACAAAACGGCCCATGACTCCTTGCGTACGGAGCCAGCGGTACAGGTCAACGTCTTGGCGGATAAGCTCCATTTCAGCGTCGCTGATATTAAGGTTACCGGTCTGGCCGAGCGCGCTTGTGGTTGCTACGGTAAAGGCACCGCTCATAATAGCGCGGTTACTCTTGGTATATGCGCCGAGCGGAGCTCTGCCGTTGGCGGTCATTATTTTATCCACCGGATAAAGCATAGATACCCAGTACCCGTCGTCAAGATCCGGCGTTCCGTCCTGAAGAGGGATTATCTCGCTGTACTGTGCAGTACCCGGGTTTAAAAGCCCTCCACCGTCGCTGCAAAGGGTCAGACCTGCCTGCGGGTTATCCTCTTTAAAGTTTTTGATAATTTCCATTACCGCCGTCGCGCGTGAATATACAGACTTATTTTGATTAAAGTCTGTCTTAAGCATAAAGGTTCCGAATTCCTGCTGACGGGCATTAAGCATATTACGGATATGCTCTTGCACCTCGGGCAGCTCTACCTTGAGACCGCCCTTTTTATCGACTAAGTTTATGCACCATTCGGGGTGCTCGGCGGCCAAATCAGAACCGTTTATTACTCCCCACGGAACAAGCCACATACCGAGAGTCATATTGCTTAATTTCAAATAATCCTGATACTCATTCACCGGGCGTGTTCCGTTCCACTCCCAGTCGCCGAGATAATTCTGCCAGCCGTCGTCTATCCAGAGCATATCTCCACCGAGGTAACGGTTTAAATTGGTCTTGTCGAAAAGTATGTCGTTACTGTACCCGTAGCCGCCGAAACGAACAAGGTTCATATACTTTTCGTTTGTATATTTCCATTTGTAGCGGTACTGATAATCGCTTATCGCATTACCCATATCGTCGAGATCACCGGCAAATACGCCCATGCGCGCAAGAGGAGATGAAACGGTTTCACCATCGGAAACCGAAAATTCGTGTTCTTTCCCACCCGCGGTGGAAACCTGGCTGAATATTTTACCGGAATTATTGCCGAATTTAGCAGTCCACGTGCCGGTATAATCCCAGGTCATAAAAACGCCTTCCTCGGTTTCGCGGTTATAAAGCGCACCGAAGGGCTGATGCAGGTCGCCTCCGTTACCGGTATAAGTTCCCAAATTAAGGTCGGAAGCCTTACCCATATCAACCGGAGCCTGCATTTTATAATAGCCTTTTGAGGAATTCTTGTCACCGGACATATAGTATAAATCTACGTTTGCCGCCTCAGCGGTCATAAGGCGGGCACGCAAAACACGAAGTTCTGAAAATTGCTGCGAAGATCCTGAAATATTTTTAAAGTCACTCCATTCCTCAATAACTCCGGTTTCGGGAAGTACACGATAGTTCCTCGTCACCTCCAGCATACCCTTGCGGAGAACTATTTTAATTTCCAGCTCTCCAAGAGCGCCCCTGTTTTCGCTCCAACCAGCCAAGACCCAGCCGCCGGCCTCTCCGCTCGCAGGCGAAGCGCTTCCTGTACCTACCTTAATTGCAAATTCATCTGATTTTGCACCGTTTTGAATATAATCCCTGCCGGTAAGCTTATTTACAAAGCCTGTCAGCAAAAACTGCCCCGTACCGTTAAGCTGCACGGTTTTTTCGACAAGCGAAGTGCCGAAAGTCCATTTATTGCTTTCACTGTCGAAATTCACATAAGCATCATCGATGCTCACTCCCGAATCTGCACCTACTACAGGCAATACCGCGAACAGTACTGCATACGCCAGCAATATCGCCATGATTTTTTTAAACATAAAATCATTTCCTTTCACTTGAATTTCGCATATATTATACAATCAATATAAAAAGATTTCTTATACATAACAGTCCCTTTCTTGAACAAAGGATACAATCATGCTATAATATCACATAGGAGGAGGATGAATCATGTTTACCATGCAGGAATGGCTAAATGTTTTGGAAAGCGGTCATAAATACCATATCTGCATCTGGAGCGGAGTCGCTGTCTCACAAGCGATAGGACTTGATTTTTTTCACAGAATACACCACACCAATATCTGCAAATATATAAAAGCTGAGCCGAGAGGTTTAAAAGGCTGCAAACGCTGCCGCGCCTGCGCCGACCTCAAAGCGCAGAAAGCCGGAAAATTTTCGGGGCTTTGCATACACGGACTGTATGAAATTGCCTATCCGGTATATTACGAAGGAGAATATGTCGCTACGGTTTATATCAGCAATCTTTACAAAAGCTCTCCAGAATCGGAAAAGCGGCTGAAAAAAAACCTGCAGCTATTACGGACTCAACGAAGCGGATATCAAAAATATGCTCGTCTCGTTTGAAACGGAATTCGATGAAAACGAGCTTTTACGGCTCTGCGAAGCGATTTCCGAGCTTATCTGCATTGAACTTCGCCGGCATCCTGCCACCGACAACAGTCTTCCACCGATTCTCCAAATGCTTTCCGAAACCGCGGCGGATTACGAAGGCAATGATACCCTAAAAAGCATATCACGGCGATACAATGTCAATGAAAAATATTTGGGGCGTCTTTTCAAAAAACATTTCGGTTGTTCGTTTTCCGAATACCGTATAAAAACACGGCTTAATGATTCACGCAGCCTGCTACGGAACAGCCGTATGAAAATCATTGACATTTCTGCCGCCGTAGGCTTTGAAAATGTTTCCTACTTTAACCGCAGATTTAAAGAGGAATTCGGTATGTCACCCTCGGAATACCGTAAAAGCTCTGCGGCAAACGAAGTATAGCAACATATAAACAACTCCGCGCCATCAAAGGCGCGGAGTTGTTTAATTTTCAGTACTTGTCTGTTCGCTTGAAGCGGCATTAAATTCCGCCTCGGTTAAAAGATAGCTTGTAATGGCATAAACCGTTTTTCCGTTATATTCAAGCCTCGACCAGCCGGAGGCTTTATTTATGCCTGTGCGCACCGCAAACTCGCCGTTCTTCAAAAGATGGACTATTGTAGCGTCATCTTTACTGCTTGTCACGGTACGGAGATTCGTTTCGGTTTTGGCTGTCACACGCTCGTTCACAGCTGTGAAGCCATCATCTTCAGAAGTTGATGAGGAAGGCGCCGGCGGAGCAGACGAGCTGTTGACCTCGGTAGTCAAAAGACTTGTTTTAGCATAGCAGGAGTGATAACCCCTCTGTCCTTAATGCTTTCCATAAGGTTCTGCATATCCTCATCATCAAGAACGCGGTAGGGGTGACCGGGGAAATCGTCGATTTCCGAAAGTG
>ERZ773139.1878-NODE-1878-length-22830-cov-56.063754_pt1 | contig 22830 bp, 20 predicted proteins | sample MGYA00580854_ERZ773139 | MGnify/ENA primary metagenome ERZ773139 (study PRJEB29015, sample SAMEA2737809) | human gut metagenome | biome: human gut; feature: human-associated habitat; material: faeces | place: China | collected 2012 ...
AAGGGAGGAGAGCGAAGAACTGCGCATCCGCACGGAGATGACAAGAGCTTTTGCTGCATATTCCAACGAGGCGGAGCAGGTGATTAAAAGCATTGCAAGGTTCGATTTTGCGCTTGCAAAAGCAAGACTCATGTGCAGCAGGGGCGGCAGCATTCCGAAAGTTTATGCAAACGGGCAGCGGGTTCTTCTTAACGAAATGATTAACCCGCAGACAGCCGATGCACTGCACTCGTCGGGGCGAAAGTTTACTCCGGTCAGCATCGAGCTTTTATCCGGCTCAACCGTTATCACGGGCGCAAACATGGGCGGAAAATCCGTTGCGGTCAAAACGCTTGCGCTGAACGTGCTGCTTGCGCTGTGCGGCTTCCCTGTTTTTTGCGGGGAAGCAGAATTGCCGCATTTTGCCGGCATACACTTGCTCTGTGAGGATATGGAGGACAGCTTGGGCGGACTTTCGAGTTTCGGCGGGGAGATGATTCATTTTGACGGCATTCTTTCCGAAATAAAAACCGAAAGCACTGCACTCGTTCTGCTTGATGAGTTTGCGCGCGGAACGAACCCGCACGAAGGTGCGGCGCTTGTGCGGGCGGCAGTGAAGTATTTCAACAATCGACGCGGCTGTTTTGCGCTGATAACAACGCATTTCGATGATGTTGCGTGCTGTGCGCCCATGCATTATCAGGTCATCGGGCTCAAAAACGTTGAACCTGCCGTGCTTGATGCAGCATTGGCGGGAAACGATGCTTCAAGGGCTTCCGTGCTGCCGAAGCTTATGGACTACGGCTTGTATCGCGTTGCAAGCGATGTGAATCCGCCGCGTGATGCGCTGGCGATTTGCAGAGCAATGCGTGTTTCCGATGAGTTCATGCGCTGTGTAAATGCGGAGGAAACAAAACAGTGAACCCCGTGCCGCGAAGAGACGGAACGAATGCGGCATTAAACATAAAAATTAAAATGTCTGAAAGGCAGAATACAGGAGGATTTACAATATGAAATCAGGAAACAAAAAACACAATGTGCGCATTGCGGCTCTTATCGCAGCAGTGCTTGCGCTCTGTCTTGCGCTGACAGGCTGCATGATGGGCAGCGGCAAACAGCCGAGTATCAATGCAGAGGACGATTCAACCGTTGCATATGCCGACAGGCAGCTTACCTTTGCGCAAAATGTGCAGTCGATTCAGGTGAACGTCAACACAGCGGTCGGATTCTTCTGCTATGAAGACAATATGTATAAAATTTTGACCGATAAGACCGACAGCGATTCCGATGCTTTGGATACAGACGCACCGGATGTGACAGCCGCACCGGATTTGACAGCCGCTCCGGATTTGACAGCCGCTCCGGACGCACCGAAAGCTGACACTGTCGAAGACAACACGGTTAAATATACCGTTGAGCTTTTTGAAAAGGATAAGGACGGAAACCTTTCGGAAACGCCGGCATCTTCAGATAAATTCACTTATGAAATCAACGAAAAAAACGGCTATCTGTTTGTGAAATCCTCCGTTCTCGGCGAGATTCGCATTAATGCATCCTGCGCCAACGGCAGCGAATTGAAAGAGACTGTAAAGCTCAATGTCAACCGCCAATCGGTGAGCCTTTTCGACATTGTGATGTTCGTTATCGGTCTGTATCTGCTCTATTCCGCAATTTCCGGCCGCGGCAGAATTTTTGATGCCGAGTTTGTCAAAGAGGGCATGGAAGCAAAACACAAAAAGGCAATGCGCATAAGCTGCCTTGCAGCGGCTGTCATCATGATTGCGGCGGGCGTTGTTTCCGCTTTGGACGGTTTCGGCAAGCTGCAAACGGTCAGCATGATTCTGTTCGGTCTGCTCTGCGCCGTGTTCGTTGCGGCGATCATCTGGACGGGCAAATACGTTGACAAGAACGCAAAACGCGAAGCTCAGCAGCAGCCGGGAGGCGGCGTACCCCGCGCACCCAAGGCGGCGTTCGAGTTTGACGATGATGAACCCACAATAGACGACGTTAAGAAATAATCAGTGGAACAGCTCCGCAATCGATTGAACTTTGACTGAAGGCTGAATCCGGCGGAGCTTTTTGCGGAAGTCCTGCGGATATAAACACAAAAAACTTGAATTAAGTGAGGCAAGCAATGGAAAACAACGAGAACATCCCTCTTTCGAAAGAAACGGCAGCTCCCTGCGGTGCAGACACGAAGCGCAGCTTCGGAAACATCGTGAAGCATTATGCGGACAGGTACTTCATTAAGGCTCTCGGAGCAATGGCAAAGGGTCTTTTCGCCTCTCTGCTCATCGGCACGATAATTGCGCAATTTGCGCGTATTCCCGCACTTTCGGGCATTCTTGACCCGATTGTGAAGGTTGCACAGAACGGCTTTGTTGTCGGCGGTGCGATCGGCGCGGCGATTGCTGTCGGGCTTGGCGCGAAAGCTCTGACGCTCTGCGCTGCGGTCGTTGCCGGAGCGATAGGTTATACAAGCGGCGCAGGCGGCGCGGGTCCTATCGGGGCTTATATTGCTGCCGTTATCGGAATCGAAATCGGAAGGCTTGTTGAAGGCAAAACAAAGGTTGATATTCTTCTTGTTCCCATTGCGGTGCTGCTGACGGGCGGCGTTGTGGGCGTACTTCTCGGGGCACCGCTCGGTGCATTTATGAAGTGGCTCGGTTACATAATCGGCAAAGCAACCTATCTGAACCCGATTCCGATGGGCATCATAGTTTCCGTTGTTATGGGTATCATTCTGACGGCTCCGATTTCAAGTGCCGCAATTGCCTCCATGATATTTGTAACGGCAAATGCCGCACCGGATGTTAAAACCGGGCTTATGCTTGCAGCGGGTGCCGCAACGATCGGCTGCTCATGCCAGATGGTCGGTTTTGCGGTTTCAAGCTTCCGCGAAAACCGCTGGGGCGGCATTGTTTCTCAGGGACTCGGCACATCAATGCTTCAGGTGCCGAATATATTACGTCATCCCGCAATCCTTGTTCCGCCGACGCTTGCAAGCGCGATCCTCGGACCGTTCGGAACAACGGTGTTCCAAATGCTGAACGAGGGCATTTCGGGCGGCATGGGTACCTGCGGATTTGTGGGTCAGATAGGAACGTTTACGACAATGCTTCAAAGCGGCAGCGAGTGGTGGTCGATACTTCTTCGCGTGCTGCTGCTGCATATTGCTGCTCCCGCTGCGCTTTCTCTGCTTTTCAGCGAAATAATGCGCAGGCTCGGGTGGATAAAACAGAACGATATGCTGCTTGACTGAGCTGTGCGGCAGCGAAACGTTTTTAAGTTTTTCTTGAAAGGAAATGAAGAACATGGAAAAATTCTATTTATATAACACTCTCACAAAGCGCGTGGACGAGTTTGTGCCGCGCGAGGCGGGCAAGGTCAGCATGTATACCTGCGGCCCGACCGTTTATCATTTTGCGCATATCGGCAACCTCCGCTCCTATATCATGGAGGATGTGCTCGAAAAATTCCTGCGCTATATCGGCTATGATGTGAAGCGTGTGATGAACATAACGGACGTGGGGCATCTGTCAAGCGACGGTGACACCGGCGAAGACAAGATGGTCTCCGGTGCGAAGCGCGAGGGCAAAACCGTTATGGAGCTTGCAAAATTCTATGAGAATGCGTTCTTTGACGATTGCCGCAAACTGAACATCAAAACTCCCGATGTTGTTGAACCTGCGACGAACTGCATTGCCGAATACATAAAACTTATCGAAAAGCTGTTTGAGAACGGCTATGCATACGAAGCGGGCGGGAATATCTATTTTGACACCTCCAAACTCAAGGATTATTATCAGCTCACGGGGCATTCGTCGGATGACTTGCTTGTGGGTGTGCGCAGCGATGTTGAAGAGGACGGAAACAAGCGCAACAAGTCAGACTTTGTGCTTTGGTTCACAAAATCCAAATTCGATTCTCAGGAATTGAAATGGGACAGCCCGTGGGGCGTCGGCTATCCCGGCTGGCATATCGAGTGCTCTGCAATCAGCATGAAGCATCTCGGCGAGTATCTCGACCTGCATTGCGGCGGTGTGGACAATATTTTCCCGCATCACACAAACGAAATTGCGCAGAGTGAAGCGGCCGTCGGGCATCCGTGGTGCAGCCACTGGTTCCATGTTCAGCACCTGAATGACCGTGAGGGCAAAATGAGCAAGTCGAAGGGCAATATCCTGACGGTTTCCGTTTTGCAGGAAAAGGGTTACGACCCTCTTGTATACAGAATGTTCTGCCTGCAAAGCCACTACAGAAAGCCGCTTGAATTCAGCTACGATACGTTGGATAATTCAAAAGCTGCTTACGAAAGGCTGCTCAACCGCATTGCGAGCATACCTCAAGAGGGCGAAACGAATGCTGCACAGTTTGAAGATTACCGCCGCCGCTTTATCGAAAAAGTGGGCAACGATTTGAACACTTCACTCGGTCTGACGGTGCTTTACGATCTTCTGAAGGATTCGGATGTGAACGGCGCGACAAAACGTGCAATTATTGCGGATTTTGACAGGGTGCTTTCACTTAATCTGCTTTCGGGCGGCACGAACACTGCGGAAGAGCATTCGGATGAGTTTGTTCGGTATGTTGAAGGACTCATTCGCGAACGCGCAGAGGCAAAAAAGAACAAAAACTATGCCCGTGCGGACGAAATTCGTGCGGAGCTTGCAGAAAAAGGCGTTACGCTTAAGGATTCTAAGGAAGGCACAAGCTGGACAAAGGCATAAATCCGGGAAGAACCGCAGAGCGGAGGGGCAATAATCTTTGCTCCCCCGCCGAAATTTATTCGGAGTGTTTGTTCCTAAATATTGAACATAACAAAAAACTAACGAAACATAACGAAATATAACAAAGAAAGGTGTGATATTATGAGAAAATGCGCTGTCGGCGGTCAGGCCGTTATGGAAGGCGTTATGATGAAATCCGACAAGGGTATTGCAATGGCAGTGCGCCGCGCGGACGGAAAAATTGTTGCAAGTTACAAAAACCAGGTTTCAAAAGCGCAGAAGGGCACTTTTTGGGGGCTGCCTATAATTCGCGGAGTTGTCGCGCTTGTTGAATCGCTCACAACAGGCATGTCCACAACGATGGATTCCGCAAAAATGTACGGCGAAGATGCGTTTGCGGATGAGGAACCGACAAAATTCGAAAAATGGCTTGCGAAAACTTTCGGAAAATCCGTTGAAAAAATCGCAATAACAGTTGCGCTTGTGCTTGGCGTTGCGCTTGCTGTCGGGCTTTTTGTGCTTCTTCCGCAGCTGATTTCGTCGATGATTTTCGGGCAGACAAAGAGCCTTTGGCGTTCGCTCGTCGAGGGTGTTTTGCGCGTGGGAATTTATATCGGTTATCTTTTCGGCTGTTCCTGCATAAAAGACATGAAGCGGCTTTTTATGTATCACGGTGCGGAGCATAAAACAATTGCCTGCTATGAAGCGGAGGATGAACTTGTTCCCGCCCGCGCGAAAAAATACAGCCGGCTGCATCCGCGCTGCGGAACGAATTATCTTTTCCTTGTGATGGCGATATCGATTCTGTTTCTTACCGTTATCGATGCCGTGTTCATCTACGGATTCAAATTTGAAATTCAGAACAGCATTCTTGAATTCCTTTTCCGCTTCGGCGTCCGCATAATCTGTATTCCGCTCATTGCGGGCATAAGCTACGAGGTGCTGCGTGCAGCGGCAAAGAGTGACGGCTGGTTTGCAAAAGTTGTTCGCGCTCCCGGCATGGGCTTGCAGCTTATCACAACAAAAGAACCCACCGAGGATATGCTTGAGGTTGCAATTGCGGCATTTTATATTGCAATGGGTGAAAGAAGCTGCGATTACTATAATAAACTTGCGGATGAACCCGAAAACCCGCAACCCGCCGATGCAGCGGAGCCGCACGAAAACGCAGAAGCGGCAGCGGCAGCCGAAAACACGGAAGGTGCCGGAAATGCAGAACCTGAAGCAAAAGCGGAAACGGCGGCCGAGGCGCAATGACAATTCGCGATGCCGTTGCACTTGCCCGAAAGGAGCTCGTTGAAACGAGCCTTGAAGATGCGGAGTTTGAAGCGCGCCAGCTTGCGGCATTTTGTCTCGGAAAACGCAGATTGTACACGTTTGAGTTTGCGGATGAAATGCCGGGCGATGCGCTGAAAAAGCTTCAAAGCTGCATAATGCGCAGAAAAAATCATGAGCCGCTGCAATACATAATCGGCGAGTGGGAGTTCATGGGACTGCCGTTCACGGTGAACGAAAACGTGCTGATTCCGCGTGCGGACACGGAAACGCTTGCCGAAGCAGCGGAAAAAATCATTGCGGAACGAAAGAACACAACCGCACCCGTAAAATTTCTTTTGGATGTCTGCACGGGCAGCGGCTGCATAGGAATTTCAATTGCTGAGCGGACGGGCGTTCCCGCGCTGCTTTGCGACATAAGCCCCGAGGCTATTTCCGTTGCGGAGAAAAACATTCGTTTAAACGGCGTCGGGGGGCTTTGCATGTGCAGACAGGGCGACCTTTTCGAGGCCGCGCTGCCCTTTGCAAAAGAGCGGGCGAGCGGGTTCGATATTATAACAATTAATCCGCCTTATATATGCACCGATGTTATTCACTCACTTCAGCCGGAGGTTTTGCGCGAACCGATGATTGCACTTGACGGCGGTGCGGACGGATTGGAGTTTTACAGGCGCATTCGGAAGGGTTATTCATGTCTTTTGAACCCCGGCGGCGTGCTGCTGCTTGAAACAGGCTTTGACCAAGGTGCGGCGGTTTCAGAGCTTTTTGCGAATGACGGAGCTGTTTCCGTGCTTTCGGACATTTGCGGAAACGATCGCGTGGTGGTTGTTGAAAAAAGATTGAATCGGGGTTGAACAATTGCCCAAACATATGAAAGATAACAGGATATGCTGAACAGACTTAAACAGATGAAGCTGCATTATGAGCAGCTTGCGGAAAAAATCGCCTCCCCGGAGGTCATGGCGGATATGAACGCATGGCGTGAGCTGGTCAAAGAGCATTCAACGCTTGAACCGATAATTACCGCTTACGATGAATACCTTGAAACGGAACGCGGCATTGCGGATTGCAGGGCGATGCTCGATTCGGAAGAAACCGAGCAGGAGATGCGAACCCTTGCGGAAGAGGAGCTTGCGGAGCTTTCCCATAAAGCGGCGCAGCAGCAGGAGAATCTTAAAATTCTTTTGCTTCCGAAGGATAAAAACGATGAACGAAACGTTATTATGGAAATACGCGCGGGCACGGGCGGGGATGAGGCGGCACTGTTCGGCGCCGTGCTGATGCGGATGTATCAACGCTATGCCGAGCGGCATAATTTCAAATACGAGCTCATCGATATTGCCGAAACGGAAATGGGCGGGATTAAGGAAGCCACGTTCAGCCTCAACGGCCGCGGTGCATATTCCCGAATGAAATACGAGAGCGGAGTGCACAGGGTTCAGCGAGTGCCCGAAACGGAGACTCAGGGGCGGATCCACACAAGCGCGGCAACGGTTGCGGTGCTTCCCGAGGCGGAGGATATTGACGTTGAAATCAATCCCGGAGATTTGCGCATAGACACTTATCGTTCAAGCGGCGCAGGCGGGCAGCACGTTAACAAAACGGAGAGCGCGATAAGAATAACGCATCTTCCGACGGGGCTTGTTGTTCAAAGCCAGGATGAGCGCAGCCAGGGCCGCAATAAAGAACAGGCAATGAAGGTGCTTAAAAGCCGCCTTTATGAAATGTATCGCGCGGAAGCCGCGGCAAAAGAAGCATCGGCGCGCAAAAGTCAAGTCGGTTCCGGCGACAGAAGCGAAAGAATCCGAACCTACAACTTCCCGCAGGGACGCGTTACGGATCACAGAATCGGCATGACAATTTATAAATTGCCGCAGTTTATCGACGGCGATATGGATGAAATTATCGAAGGACTGATTCTTGCCGAACGCACAAAGCAGCTCGCGGGTGAGGATGCGGAGTGAGTCGGGTCGGAAAGACAATAAACCGCTGAAAACTGATACGGATATAATTTAAACATCGACCGTTCCGATTTTTGGAACGGTCGATGTTCTTGTTTAATACAATTTGAATACAATAACGAATGCATTCCGAAACACGGGGTGCATTCGGCACCGACTTATGCCATGGGCTTCAGTTCGGGGGAAATGATAAGGGTTGCTTCGGTTGCTTCCTGAATCTGCTCAACGGTGAATTCGGGGTTGTATTCGGTAAGCAGCAAACCTTCGGGAGTTACGAGCATAACGCCCATCTCGGTGATGATCTTTGTGATGCACTTAACTGCGGTGTAGGGCAGTTTGCATTTTTTAAGGATTTTGGGCTTGCCCTTTGCGGTGTGTTCCATTGCAACGATAACGTTCTTTGCGCCGACGAGCAAATCCATTGCGCCGCCCATGCCGGGCATTTTTTTGCCGGGGATGATCCAGTTTGCAAGGGAACCCTCTTCGTCAACTTCGAGGCCGCCGAGGATTGTTGCATCAACATGACCGCCGCGAATGAGTGCGAAAGAGGAGGCACTGTCGATGAAGCATGCGCCGGGTGCTGCTGCGGAGGGGCTGCCGCCTGCATCAACAACGTGGAACGGATCGCGGTTTTCGTCCGTTACGGGGCCGGTGCCGATGGTGCCGTTCTCGCTCTGAAGGATAACATGAACGTTTTCGGGAAGATATGCGGGAACGAGGGTGGGAAGACCGATGCCGAGGTTGACAACATCGCCGTCTTTAAGTTCTTTTGCAACACGCGCTGCGATGAACGCCTTTATCTGAGCCTTATCCATTAAAGTTTGCCTCCTTCAACAACATAGTCAACAAATACGCCGTAAGTGCGGACGTTTTCGGGTTCGATTTCGCCGATTTCAACGATCTCTTCGGCTTCGGCAATAACCGTGTCTGCCGCGGTTGCCATAACAAGGTTAAAGTTGCTGGTGTTGCCCTTGTACCAAACATTGCCCGCCTTGTCGATTTTTGCACCGCAAATAACGGCAAAATCGGCATGGATGGGTTTCATAAGCAAATAATCACGGCCGTCAATCGTCTGTTTGCCGAGGCAATAGGGGCTGTCTTCAACGATGGTGCCGACGCCTGCGGGGGTGAGAACACCGCCGAGACCGCCGCCGCCCGCACGAATCATTTCGGCAAGGGAACCCTGCGGAATGAGCTGCACTTCGAGAGTGCCGTCAACCATGGACTGGGTCGCAACCTCGGGATTGAGGCCGACATGGGTTGCGATGAGCTTTTTAATCTGCTTGTTGTGAACGAGCTTTGCAACGCCGTAGTAATCCTCACCCATGGGGCCGCCGGGCATTGATGCATCGTTGCTGATCATGGTCAGATCCTTAACGCCGCTCTTTGAGAGAGCATCGATGAATTTGTGGGCGTTGCCGCAGCCCATAAAGCCGCCGAACATAACGGTTGCGCCGTCGGGGATAAGCTTTACGGCTTCTTCCACAGTAATGAATTTAGGCATACTTTCTCTCCTTTTGATACTGACCCGAAAAGGGTCGGATTTTTGAAATCATTTAAACAGAAACGGCGGAGCAAACGGGGTTTGTGCCGCAGCTCCTCCGTTCAACTGTAAGTATATACCTGTCGGAGGAAAAAATCAAGCAAAGTTTCCGCAAAACTTCGATTATGCGGGGACAGCGGGCAGATATGCGGGGACAGCGGGCAGATATGCGGGGACAGCGGGCAGGTATATCCGAATGCAGTGAATCCCGCTTAAGCTTTTCCCTGCGCCGCATATGCCGCGCGGGGGACTTTATGCATCAGTCTTCATTTTCGCCGTTCGGCAGCGGCGGAATGCTGAGCTTTGTTTTTGCTTCTCCGCGCTTCAGCTCCGCCATGATGCCGCGAAGCTTTTCGTTCACGCTTTCAACCTCTGCTTCAAGCTCCCGCGCCGTCATGCGCAAAGTGCCGGTGCGCGTGCTTGCAAGCTGAATCATTCCGTCGCCCGTTGCAACGCGAACGGAGTAGTTTTTTCCGATTTCGAATATCAGCCGCTCGATGAACATATCGGCCGTTTCGTTTTCCTTTGTGTATGCAACGCGCAGAGAATGATAATTGAAACGCTCTCCGGCATTGCCCTTCAGTTTATAGCCGTCAAAAACGAGTATGACCTCGTTCTTTTTGTATGCGCAATAGTTGCTGAGGATGTCCATCAGTTTTTTTCGCGCGGCGGCGATATCGCTTTTTGCAAGCTTATTCAGCCCTTCCCATGCGAATATGATGTTGTATCCGTCAACGATGAGGTAATCCTTCTTTTTGGGTTCGGCAGGCTCGGAGCTTTTAAATTTTGAATCCGAATCTCCGTTTTGCGCGGGGCGTTTGTACTCCGGCCGCTTGATCGGGCCGAATTCACGGAGCATGATGGCTTCAAGCTCCTTTTCGTCAACGTTCAAATTGCGGGAAAGCACTTTCGGGTTTACGGCACGGTGATTATCCGATTCGTGCGGCACGGAGTCGCTCGGGCGCGGAGTGCCTGTAAGGTTCAGCCCGGTATCAATATGCATATAGTTCCGAACGTCATTCCATTTAACAATGACTCCTGCGCCGTGGGAGCAGAAAACGGAATCGGGAGTATTTTCAAGGTCACGCTCCGGGTCATAGGCGAATTGCGCGATTACGCTTTCGGCATTTCGGCATTGCCCGTAGTGCGAGAATTCACAGCCGAGCCGCCCTCTGCCGCGTGTGTATGCCGCAAGCTCACGCGTGTAGCCGCGCATGGCGGAGACGGGCGCAGTGCCGCAGAATGCGCAGCTTTCGCCGTCGTCGCCTTCTTCGGGCGCGGAAAAACTGCCGCCCATGCCGCGAATGTCGTTTATTGCTCTGCCGAGGTTTTCACGCGGGAGTTCAAGTCGGAACGAGTAGAAGGGCTCCAACAGGATGCTTTGCGCGCACATCAATCCCTGCCGTACGGCGCGATAGGTTGCCTGTCGGAAATCGCCGCCTTCGGTATGGTGCAGGCTCGCCCGCCCCGCAACGAGGGTCAGCTTCATATCCGTTATCGGTGAACCTGTCAGCACACCGAGATGAATTTTTTCGCGGAGATGCGCCAGCACAAGCCTTTGAATATCTGAATCGAGTGAATTAGGCGCACATGCGGAGGCGAAAACAAGCCCGCTCCCCGCGGGCAGCGGCTCCAACAGCAGATGAACCTCCGCGTAATGCCGCAGCGGTTCAAAATGGCCGACACCTTCAACAGGGGCAAGAATCGTTTCGCGGTATAAAATTCGCCCGTCATCAACCGAAATTTCAACGCCGAACCGCTCCGAAATAAGCTTTTTCAGAATTTCAATCTGCATTTCGCCCATCAGCCTTGCCTGAAGCTCGTGCACATTATCGGTTTTGTCGAGTTTCAGCGTCGGGTCCTCGTCCTCCAGCCGTTTGAGTTTCGGAAGGAATGTTCGCGCATCGCAGTCGACGGGAAGAAGGATTCGATAGCTCAGAACAGGTTCAAGCAGCGGAGGAAGTGCGGAATCCTCATCGCCCAAGCCCTGCCCGGGGTACGTTGCGGAAAGTCCGGAAACGGCCGCAAGATCGCCGCATTCGGCGCGTTCGGTTTGAGTGAATTTTGCACCGGAACAGAACACTATGCGGGCAATTTTTTCGGTCAGTCGTTCGCCGTTCCGCGCGGTATAGGCAACGGCGGTGCGCGGGGACAGACTTCCGCCCGTGAGACGGATATGTGTCAGGCGCGTTCCCTGCGGATCGTAGGTGATTTTATAAACTCTTGCCGCAAAATCCTTTTTAAATTTGCGTTCGCGGGAATAAAGCGAAAGGCAGGCGATAAAGTCGGAAACACCGTCCGTTTTCAGCGCCGAACCGAAAAGGCAGGGGAAAATTCTCCGTTCCGAAATTGCGGCGGCAATGTCCGCATCGACAATTCGTTTCGCGGAATGCTTTTCAAAAAGCACTTCATCGGCAAGGGCAAGATTTTCAAAGAAAGCTTCGCTTTTGCAGAATTCGGAGTCTGTGCCTTCGCAGGGTTCAAATGCAATGCATCTTTCCGAGAGCCGCCGCTGAACCTCGTCAATAAGCTCGGTGCGGCTTCGTTGCATTATGTCTGTTTTATTGATGAAAATGAATGTCGGGATGCTGTATCTGCGCAAAAGCTTCCAAAGGGTTTCGGTATGGGACTGAACTCCGTCGGTGCCGCTTACAACAAGCACCGCGTAATCAAGTACGCTCAGCGCGCGTTCCGCTTCGGCAGAAAAATCAACATGCCCGGGCGTGTCAACCACAGTGAACTCTGTATTATTATAATTGAATTTTGCCTGCTTTGAAAATATCGTTATTCCGCGCGCCTTTTCAAGCGTGTGCGTGTCGAGGTATGCGTCGCCCCTGTCCACCCTGCCGCGCTTTCTTATCGCGCCGCTGAGGTAGAGCAGTGCTTCGCATAATGTTGTTTTGCCTGCGTCAACATGCGCAAGAATTCCGATTGCAAGCTTTTTCATAAATATCCCGCCTGTTCACCGCAAATGCGGACGAACTTCATTTTAAGGTAATTATAACAGGAACGGAAGGGAAAACAAAGATATATTTAAAACCCGAAAACGGAAAATAAAATGCGGACAGGTGCGGAAGCTTAATGCTTTTAATAATACCGAATCCTGTATTTTTCTGCATTGACACGGCCTCCGGTGAATGTTATAATAGGCTGTCAATTGATTTTTTGCGATGAATGGGCAAAAACCGCGCTCAACGGAGTACAGAGAGTCTGCATTAGGTGCGAGCAGATGTCCGCGTTCGGTTATCCCGCCCATGAGCACGGAAAAGTAAAGTGCATTGAGCCGTTTGCGGCTTGCAGTGTTCCGCAATTTTCTGCGCAGAAGTGCGTTACAACTTTCGAGGCGGAGTGGCTGCCATTTCGCGAAATAAGGTGGTACAGTGCTTAACGCGCCCTTGTGAATTTTTTCGCACGGGTGCTTTTTTTAAGCAAAAGTCAGATGCTTTTATTATTCTTAACGGAAATATTAATAACAACGGAGGAAATATTTCAATGGCAAAACAAAAAGAAGAATTCGTTACGCATATCGCGTCCCGAACCGAAGATTTTCCGCAGTGGTACACGGATATCATTCTGAAGTCCGACATGGTTGACTATTCCGAGGTTAAGGGCTGCATGGTCATAAAACCCTACGGTTACGCCGTGTGGGAGCTTATGCAGCATGAACTTGATACGCGCTTTAAGGCGACAGGGCATAAAAACGCGTATTTCCCGCTGTTCATCCCCGAACACCTGCTCCAAAAAGAGAAGGACCATGTTGAAGGCTTTGCGCCCGAGGTTGCATGGGTTACACAGGGCGGTGAAGAAAAGCTTGCGGAGCGTCTCTGCGTTCGCCCCACGAGTGAGACTATCATATGCTCAATGTATTCAAAATGGATCCAGTCCTACCGTGATTTACCTCTGCTCTATAACCAGTGGGCAAACGTTGTAAGATGGGAAAAGAACACCCGCCCCTTCCTGCGCACGAGCGAATTCCTCTGGCAGGAGGGCCACACCGCGCACGCAACCGCCGAGGAAGCACAGGAAGAAACCGAGCGTATGCTTGAAGTTTACCGTGACTTTATGGAGAACGTGCTTGCAATTCCCGTTATCTGCGGCAGAAAGAGCGAAAAAGAGAAATTTGCGGGAGCGGAAGCAACCTATACCCTTGAGGCGATGATGCAGGACGGAAAAGCTTTGCAGATGGGAACGAGTCATAATCTCGGCGACCATTTTGCAAAGGCATATGACATCACTTATCTCAGCCGCGAGGGCAGGCATGAATACTGCTTCACAACGAGCTGGGGCGTCAGCACCCGCATGATCGGCGGCCTTATCATGACTCACGGCGACGACCGCGGGCTTATGTTCCCGCCGCGCATTGCGCCCGTGCAGCTCATCATACTGCCCATTGCACAGCATAAGCCCGGCGTTCTCGACAAGGCATATGAGCTGAAGAAAATGCTTTCCGATGCAGGTATTCGCGTTGAACTCGACGACAGCGACCAGAGCGCGGGTTGGAAGTTCAACCAGTGGGAGATGAAGGGCGTACCCGTTCGTCTTGAAATCGGTCCGAAGGACATCGAAAACAATCAGGTTGTTCTTGTTCGCCGTGATACGCACGAAAAACTTTTCGTTTCCATCGACGGCCTTGCAGACACGCTCAAACAGCTGTTTGATACCGTGCAGAACGATATGTATAACCGCGCAAAAGAAAATCGTGTTATGCATACTGTCGTTGCAAAGAATATGGACGAGCTTAATGCGGGTGTTCAAAACGGATTTGTAAAGGCAATGTGGTGCGGTGACCGTGCATGTGAGGATAAAATTAAGGAAATGACGGGCGCAACCACCCGCTGCATGCCCTTTGATGCCGACGATATCGGCAGCGATACCTGTGTTTGCTGCGGCAAAAAAGCAAAGGCAATGACATATTTTGCAAAGAGCTATTAAGAGCTGTTAACCTGAAAATAAAGTGAAGTCGAGACGGGTTTTTCAAAAAAACGAAATCGACCGAGCCGATTAATCAAGCCCCCGGCAATTTGCCGGGGGCTTGCGCGGTACATCGGCTTCGCCGATGCACCGCGGACGACGGGGTGAACCCGATGGAGACTGTGCGGTTAATGCTTTACCGCTTTCCGCCTTTTTTCTTGTCATCACGGCGTACGGAGTCGATCGTTTTGTCGCTGCGCATTTTACGCCCGTCTTTGTGGCGGAGTGTGCCTTTGGGCAGGTCGTTCTTTTTTTCAAATGTGCCGACAGTGCAGTCGCTGCGCGTTTGTCTTGCCATGGAGAGCCTCCTTCCCGCAAGATTGAAACGTGCTGAATCAGAACTGAATGCTAATCATCGGTTCGCTGATAACCGAGCCGTCGGAATCGCTGATTTTCAGTTCGAATTCAACTGAGCTGATTTGAGAAGCAGCACTTAAGCTGTTTTCCTTAAGAAAGCTTTCATCGATTTCGACAAAGAAAACGGAAGTTGTGCCGTTGGGCGTTTCGTTCGGATAAATAGTGCTATCGCAGGCAATTCCGTTTATTTTGAGAGTGTCGCTAATATATTCCACCGAAATTTGTTCACCGCTGTTATTCTTCAACAGCAGAGCAACGATAATATCAGAGCGATATTCACTGATTGGGTCGATTGCAGGTTTTGCAGTAATGCTGATCCCGTCACTGTTAAAAACTTCAGTTCCTGTTGAATCGAAGGAAGCTGTGTCATCCGAAGTCTTCATTGAAACCGTTTTACCGTCGGCGATAGTGTTATAATTCTCATCATAGGCTTCAACGCTGAAGGAAACGGTGTTCATTCGTGCAGCATTGAGTGCGCTTGCGCAAGCGGGATCTGCAAGCATGTCTCGTGTGTCTACTTTAATAATGGTGCGTTTGCCGGGGTTGGGGGTTTCAACAGCGCAAGAGCTGTCGTTTATCAGCAAACCATTGACCGTAAGCTGCGAAATGCTAATCGTTGCTGCAATATCGGAGTTATTTTCAAACTCGAGCATTAAATACTGCTCATTTTCGTCATTGGTGTACAATACCTCCGTAACGAGACGGATTCCGCCTTCATTATACAGTTCATCAGCTGCAAAATAATCGATGTTGTAATGATAGGTGTTCTGCGCAGCCTGCGTTGCGGCCGTGTTTGCAAAGCTGTGCTTGCTGTAGTCATAGCCGTCTGCGATGGATGTTTTGACTGCGAGCGGCCCCGTATACGTCCGGTTGTATTCCTCGTCCGTAATTGAAAAACCGATTTCAAAGTCCGCTATTTCAAAAATCCCGTACTGCTTAAGCGAGTAGAAAGACATATTAAAGGATTCGTCCCGGGTCGTGTTTGCGGGAACCTGACAATTCATGAATCCGTCACTTACCATGTAGCCGTTCACGGAGTTGACACAATACCCGACGGAGCCGCAGCTGTAGTCGAGTTCTCCGTCCGTTTTGTTCTCGATTGAAAGGTTGAAGATTGCCTCATAGTCGGTATATTCAAGACTTTTGAGAGTTATTTTTGAGATTTCGTTATCAAACAGAACCGTTTCTTCAACCGTTCCCGTCGGATTGAACTCAGCAAGCTTTTCGCCGACATCATGCGGGTCAACGGTGGGTTCGGGTTCGTCGGTTTCAACGGGCGCATCAGTGGTATCGCTTGTTTTGGGTTTATCGTTGCCCTTGTTTTCATCTTTGGGCTTTTCCCCTCCGCAGCCGACAAGGCCTGTTATCATAAGTACCGCAAGCAGAACTGCGATAATTTTTTTGAACATAATTTTTCCTCCGATTGATTAATTAAATTTTGATTGGTTGCGCCTGCGTTTCCGCCCGCACCGCAGCTCGGCTCATGCGGGCGGAATAAGGCGGGGTTACTTTTGTTTGCTTGTAAAAGCCGGTTTAGTCCGTTTCGGAGCATCAGTTCAACTCAAGCAATTTCTGACTGACACGGCCCATGACTTCTATATAGTAGGCATAATCCGCAGCGGACAGATTATCCCCGTTATAGGCAGCCATTGTTTCGGCAAATTCCGTATATTGGGTCATCAGCTCGGTGTATTCGGAAAGCATGGAAAGGGGACGACCCTCTTTTTCGTACTTCTTCATGAACTTCACATATTTGTCGATGAATTTTTCGTATTCATCCATAACGTCTCGAAAATCTGCACTGACCTCTTCGGGCTCTTCGGTGGGTTCTTCGGTTTCTTCCGGTTCCTCAGTCTCTTCCGGTTCCGCTGTTTTCTCCGGTTCCGCTGTTTCCTCCGGTTCCTCGGTCACCCGCTCCTGTTTTTTTCCGTCATCGGGTTCGGCGTCGTTGTCTGTGGGTTTGTTTCCGCCGCAGGCGGTAAGGCTGAGCATCATTACAAATGCCAGCAGCATTGCGAGAATTTTCTTTAACATGATTAATTTCCTCCGTTTAATTGATATGTTTTAATGATTTTTGCGGCTGCGTTCCCCGGCATTCGTGATTTGCTGCACGAATCGGTTCGGAACGCAGCTGCATGGTCGTTTGCGTGTGATAACGCTGACAGGGTTCAGTTCAATGTCAGCAGTTTTGCCTGTACACGGGCGTTAACCTGAATGAGATATGCCGCATCGGCATCGGAAAGCTCTTCACTTTCATACTCAGCCATTGCCGCGGCAAATTCGGAGTATTGGGTCATCATCTTTGTGTAGTCGGCAAGCATGGATACGGGTTTGCCCTCTTCTTCGTAATTCTTAATGAATTTTATGTACTCATCGATGAAAGCTTCATACTCGTCCATTGCAGCTTTAAAATCCGGGTCAACACCGTCGGAAGCAGCCGGTTTTTCCGTAGGCTTGCTGCTGTCCTTATCATCCTTGCCGGGTTGCTCCGTTTTATCGGAAGTACGCGGCTTTTCGGTTCGGACAGTCTCGGTTTGTGCGATGTTCGATGATCCCGAAGGCTCAGAGTCCTTTTGAGACTTCGACACGCATAAAACGATAACGCAGACAACAACGGCGGCAGCAATGACAAGCACTGCAAGGAACTTGAAGAATCCTTTAAAAAATCCACTCATTATTATTCTCCTTTCTCGGATTCATCGGCGACACCGGCAAAATTTGCTGCGGCACTGCCGTCGATTATGTGAAGTTTTTTCATTTTTGCCCTCTCGGCAAGCGTCAGTATTGAGCCAAACATTTCGGCTGCAATTCCGATGAACGCAAACCAACATGCGCAGCCGAGCTTATAGCTGCTGCTTTCGGAAAATGTACCGCGAAGGTCAAAATCCTTCAGAATCAGCAGAAACGCGCCGAGCGCAAGCATTGTGAAAACGATTGCGGGTATCGGCTTTTTAAGCACGGCGAACAGAAGCGTCAGCAAAGCGAATACAGCGGCAGCGATAATGGTACCCATTGAAAAGCTGCTGTCTAAATTGCCCGCTTTGCCGAATGCGCGTGCAAGTTCAATCAGCGAAAGATTGATTGCACCTCTGCGGGTCATGTTGAGTTCCTCATCGTAAACCCTGTCCGGCGCTGCGGACAGCCATTCACGATATTCCTTCCTTGCCGTTCCGAACGGCAAAAGGAACGATGCAGCGAGTATGAGCGCACCCAAAAGCATAGCAATAAAAGGCAAACCGCCCTTTAAACGACAATTGCCGCAGGCACTCTCAACGGTTCTCTTGGTCAAAATGTGTTCCCCCTTTCGGATTTAAGGTGCGAGTAATCAAAACCCTGCTTCAAAAGGTGTACTTTTTGAGAGAGAATATTTCGATAATATTCGGTTGTCAATTTATCAGGTTGGGAGAAGTGAAACTGAAAAAATTCACTGAAACGGTGTCGAAACGCTTGACTTAACTTGTTTATGGTTGTATAATCGTTATATCGGAACCGCTGTCGGAAAGTACACTTTTTGATAAAGGTTCCTTTTTCGTTGTGAACTCATTACGAATCGTCGCGGGGTTCTTCGGACTCGCTCCGAAAGTCGCGCAGACGCCGATAGAACGTTGCCTGACTCATGCCGCACATTCGAAGAACAGCTTCAAATGACAGATCCTTGCTTTCCCAACGCAGCACGAGTTCTCCGAAATCATCCGGGAGGGGTTTTTCCGGCCTTCCGAACCGAACCCCGCGCTGCTTTGCGGCGGCGATACCCTGCGCCTGCCTCTTTTTGATGTTTTCGCGTTCGCTTTGTGCAACGAATGAAAGAATTTGAAGCACGAGATCCGCAATGAACGTTCCCATAAGATCCTTGCCCTGCCGCGTGTCGAGCAGAGGCATGTCAATTACGCAGATGTCAACACATTTTTCCTTTGTCAAAATGCGCCATTGCCGCCCGATTTCCTCGTAATCCCTGCCGAGTCGGTCGATGCTCAGCACATACAGCAGGTCACCGGGGCGAAGCTTTTTCACAAGCCGCCTGTATTGCGGTCGATTGAAATCCTTGCCGGACTGTTTATCCGTGAAAATGCATTCGGGCGGAATGCCGAGTTCCTGAAAGGCGGTCAGCTGACGCGCCTCGTTCTGATCCGCGCCTGAGACGCGGGCGTAGCCGTAAGTTTTCGGCTTTTGTGTTTCCATTGATTTTTTCCTCCGTAATTCTATTGCGTAAGCAGCCGCAAAATGCACGGCATGCAGTGCTGCGGAAGCCGCTCCGCGGCAGCACATGTTTTTTCGCCGAAAGCTGCTTCATAACAGCGCATGTTTTTTTCGTCACCCGTTATTCTAAAGCATAATGCGGCAGCCTTGAAAGCGGATCGGAGGAAACTTCCCGCATGTCGGAGGATTGTTATTGAAATGTGTTTCGGTGTATGGTAGTATAATGACGGCGCAGATAAAGCAGACGTTGCAATGCGTAAGGGCCGAAAAGCGAATAAACCCAATTCCATAAAAGGAGGTTTGCCATGCCGCTGCAAATTGTTGAAAATGATATAACCGAAATGAGAGTTGACGCAATAGTGAATGCCGCAAACAACTCGCTGCTCGGCGGGGGCGGGGTGGACGGCTGCATTCATCGTGCGGCGGGAAAGGGCCTTTTTGCGGAATGCAGAACGCTCGGCGGCTGCGAAACGGGCAAAGTTAAGGTCACGGCGGGATATGATCTTCCCTGTAAATATGTGATTCATGCCGTGGGTCCGCGCTGGTTCGGCGGAAAACAGGGCGAACCGGCATTGCTGCGCTCATGTTATTTGAATGCCCTTGAGGCAGCAAGGGAACGCGGCTGTGAATCGATAGCTTTTCCGCTCATTTCTTCCGGAATTTTCGGCTGCCCGAAACAAATCGCGCTGCGAATTGCCGTTGATGCAATTCGGGATTTCCTTGCCGAAAATGAGATGCTCGTATGTCTTGTGATTTACAACCGCTCGGAATTTCCGCTTGAAGACGGCCTGCGAAGAGATATTGCGAAATACATAAATGACAGCTTCCTGACCGATACAACCGACACAGAGGAGCTTTCGGCATGTGCGCCGACGGGTGCCGCTCCCGGTCGGTTTGCATATGAGGATGAAGCGCGGTTCGTGCGCGGCAGAAAAGCAAGGCGAAGACTGCCCCGACTTAAGTCCAAAGCCTCTTTGCGCGGCGCGGAGCGTTTTGCGTCGATTGATGCAGAGTCGGCGCCCGATGAAGCGGCGGAAGAAAAGTCGGCAATGTTTCCGCCGATGTTTGATTATGCGCCCGCAATTTCCCTTGAAGAGGCATTGAAGCAAATCGATGAAAGTTTTTCGGAAATGCTCCTTCGGAAAATCGATGAATCGGGAATGACCGATGCCGAATGTTACAAGAAGGCGAATGTGGACAGAAAGCTATTTTCAAAAATTCGTTCGGACAGGCTTTATAAACCCTCAAAAACAACAGCAGTTGCGTTTGCGCTTGCGCTTGAACTTCCGATTGCGGAGGTGCGCGAAATGCTCATGAAAGCGGGATTCGCCCTGTCACGCTCGAATAAGTTCGATATCATTGTTGAGTATTTTATAAATCACGGAAATTATAATATCTATGAAATTAACGAAGCTTTGTTTGCATTTGACCAAAAGCTCATCGGTGCATGAGCGGGATATCGGTGCGAACGGCGGGGCAGAATCAATTTGCTAAAATATATCTCTGAAGCCCTTGACAATGCCGTATCAAATGAGTATAATAAGCAGGTACGTTGAAGAACGCACTGAACTTAATACGGATGCGCCCATAGCTCAGCGGATAGAGTGCCCGGCTACGAACCGGTAGGTCGCAGGTTCAAATCCTGCTGGGCGCGCCAAAAAAAACAGCACCTTGTTTGGGGTGCTGTTTTTGCGTGTCAAAAGCATTAACTCCGTTCAAATTCCGACTAATGTCCGATGCAGCCCCTGCATAACAGGTTTGCGTTTTTAATGCGCCTCAAACGGCTGCCGACTCATTGTTTCGCACACGATATGAACCGGGCAGTCCCAAAATGCTCTTTCTGCGCGTTTCGCCGAATCCATGTCCGAAAATATTCCGAACACGACAGAACCGCTGCCCGTCATTGAGGCACCGAGTGCGCCTGCATTCCGCATTGCTGCAATATAACGGTCAATCTCCGGCGCAAAGCCGACTGCGGCGGGCAGCAAATCGTTTTGAAGCGCTGCGGCAATATCCGCGGGCGAACCTTGTTCAAGTGCGTTCAGCATGGCGGAACTCGGATTGCATGTGCGTGCGGGCTTTTTGCCGAGGTCGAGGGAGCGGAACAGTGCTCCGGTTGAAATGCCGCGATTACCGCGAACAAGCAGAAGGGGGAGTGCGGCAGAGGGAGCGGGGGTCAGCTTTTCACCGATGCCTTCACAAAGGGCACAGCCGCCGTGCAGACAGAACGGAACATCCGCACCGACGCGTTTTGCAATATCATAAAGCTCGTCTCTGCTTATGCTGCCGAAAAGCTGCTGCATGCCGTGAAGCACCGCCGCAGCATCCGCACTTGCGCCGCCGAGACCAGCTTCGGATGGAATACGCTTTTTAATTTGAATGCGCACACCGCCGCAGCCCGTTTTTTCCCGAAAAAGCCGTGCTGCGGTGAATGCAGTGTTGACGGGCGGAAGCGGAGTTGTGCATTCAACAATAATGCCGCCGTCGTTTGCTTCCGAGAGTTCAACGGTCACCGTATCGCAAACATCGATGCTGTGCATGACGGTTCGGAGATCGTGATAGCCGTCCGTGCGTTTTTTCAGCACTTCAAGGGTCAGGTTAATCTTTGCGGGTGCGTTGAGGATTATTCTTTGTTCCGTCATGCAATAAGCCTTTCTTTAATCAAATTTAATCACCGAAAATGCTTTCGGAAAAAATATTTTCAACTTTTTAACAGGTTTTTCCTGCATTCGGCAAAAACGGGAGGATTCGACAAAAAACAGAATCTTTCCGCACGGCACGAACCGATGTGTTCAGTATGCATGATTCAACCTGCTTTTGTCAATACTGAAATCACGGAGATAATTTCGTTCAAGGAGGATTTTCAAATGAAAAAACAGGAAAAAAACGGAAAAAGGAGTGCGTCGGTGTTCGGAAGATTCTGTTCGGCAATTGCGTTGTGCACAATTATTGTGACGCTTGCCGCCACGGCATTGCCGATTATCGCGCTTGCCGTGCGCAGCATTTCGGACAGGCCTGCCGCAGGTGCGGCGGATGAAAGTTCGAATATCTATTCGGCGGAACGGGACGGCGCGGTCTTTCGCCTTCATATCCTTGCAAACAGCGATTCGACGGAGGATCAAAGGGTAAAGCTTGCGGTGCGTGATGCGGTGATTGAATACGAACGCGAACAGACAGGCGCGGCGGATGCTTTTGATGCGGCGGATGCGGAAAGCATTCTTCGGGCACACGGGGATGGAATTTTGCAGACGGTGCGCAGAACGCTGAAAAAGTGCGGAGCGGAATACGATGCGCAGCTTGCCGTCGGCAAATTCGGTTTTCCGGAAAAACAATACGGGGAAACGGTCTATCCTGCGGGAGAGTATCGCGCACTGCGCATATTGCTCGGCGAAGCACGCGGCAAAAACTGGTGGTGTCTGATGTTCCCTCCGCTGTGCATAGCTGACCTGAACGGTGCAACAATAGATGATAAAGGCAGTGAAGCGGGCGGCAGCGTTCCCGACGGTGCGGATGCGGCACAGAATGAACATGCTGAAGAAAGCAGGGAAACGGTTGAACCCGCCGAAGGCGCGCCGGCTTGTCAGACGGACGGGAAAGTGCATTTTCGGAGCCTGATTGCGGAGTTTTGGCACAGTCTTTTCGGATAAAGGGCCGACGAGGAACGGGGTTCCGTGTGAAACCGCAAATGAAACAGTGACGCCGAAAACGCTGCCGATTAATGAAATTCAGGAGATTTTTGATATGAAACAATTGAAAAAAATTGCGGCGGCGGTACTGATTGCCGCAATGCTCGGCCTGCTTTTGCCGCAGCTCGGGG
>ERZ773139.1882-NODE-1882-length-22794-cov-7.543604_pt1 | contig 22794 bp, 15 predicted proteins | sample MGYA00580854_ERZ773139 | MGnify/ENA primary metagenome ERZ773139 (study PRJEB29015, sample SAMEA2737809) | human gut metagenome | biome: human gut; feature: human-associated habitat; material: faeces | place: China | collected 2012 ...
CCGATGCTGCACAAGCGCACTTTGCCAAACTGCTGGCAAATCAGGAAGAAGGGACACAAATCCGCGTATTTGTGATTAACCCTGGCACGCCTAACGCTGAATGTGGTGTTTCTTATTGTCCGCCGGATGCCGTGGAAGCCACCGACACTGCCCTGAAATTTGACCTGCTGACCGCGTATGTTGATGAGTTAAGCGCTCCTTACCTGGAAGATGCAGAGATCGATTTTGTTACCGACCAGTTGGGTTCTCAGCTAACACTGAAAGCCCCGAACGCCAAAATGCGTAAAGTGGCAGACGATGCACCGCTGATGGAGCGCGTGGAGTATATGCTGCAGTCGCAGATCAACCCACAGCTTGCTGGTCACGGTGGTCGCGTTTCGCTGATGGAAATCACCGAAGACGGTTACGCCATTCTGCAATTTGGCGGCGGCTGTAACGGTTGTTCCATGGTCGATGTGACGCTGAAAGAAGGGATCGAGAAGCAGCTGCTGAACGAATTCCCGGAGCTGAAAGGTGTGCGCGATCTCACCGAACACCAGCGCGGCGAACACTCCTACTACTAAGTTATCCCGTCTTTTGTAGATTGCCCGATGCGACGCTAAAGCGTCATTTCGGGCCTACGTTGAACATGTGCCAGACGTTGGCGCAGCCTTGCTTTGGCAAATCCTCGGTTCGTTTCCCCGCGATAATATGACCAACCTCTCATAATTTAAATTTACCCCGCTCTGGTGATTCTCAAACGCCAGATGTTACCCGTATCATTCACATGGGTACCAAACATACTCCTGACATCTGACTACAATAATTAGTTTTAGTGGGTATCAGTCGTGGTGCCGCAATATCTCTGTTCCCGATTGGGATAATTAGAGTTTGTCGTCAGAAAATTGACGTTACCCATAACAAATGAAAGGCCAGGTAAATCATGCCATTAGTCATTGTTGCTATCGGTGTAATCTTGTTGTTGCTCCTGATGATCCGCTTCAAAATGAACGGCTTCATCGCTCTCGTCCTCGTGGCGCTTGCTGTTGGATTAATGCAAGGAATGCCGCTGGATAAAGTTATTGGCTCCATCAAAGCCGGTGTCGGCGGGACGCTCGGTAGCCTTGCCCTGATCATGGGTTTTGGCGCAATGCTGGGCAAAATGCTGGCAGACTGCGGTGGCGCACAACGTATCGCCACCACGCTGATTGCCAAATTTGGTAAAAAACACATCCAGTGGGCGGTGGTACTGACCGGTTTTACCGTTGGTTTTGCCCTGTTCTATGAAGTGGGCTTTGTGCTGATGCTGCCGCTGGTGTTTACCATCGCGGCTTCTGCGAATATTCCACTGCTGTATGTTGGTGTACCAATGGCAGCTGCACTGTCTGTGACCCACGGCTTCCTGCCACCGCATCCGGGTCCGACTGCGATTGCCACCATTTTCAATGCCGATATGGGTAAAACCCTGCTGTACGGTACTATTCTGGCAATCCCGACCGTGATTCTCGCCGGTCCGGTTTACGCTCGCGTGTTGAAAGGTATCGATAAGCCAATCCCGGAAGGTCTGTACAGCGCGAAAACCTTCAGCGAAGAAGAGATGCCGAGCTTTGGCGTCAGCGTCTGGACCTCTCTGGTGCCGGTAGTACTGATGGCGATGCGTGCGATTGCCGAAATGATCCTGCCGAAAGGTCACGCTTTCCTGCCGGTAGCGGAGTTCCTCGGTGACCCGGTAATGGCTACGCTGATTGCCGTGCTGATTGCGATGTTCACCTTTGGTCTGAACCGTGGTCGTTCAATGGATCAGATTAACGACACGCTGGTTTCTTCCATCAAAATCATTGCGATGATGCTGTTGATCATCGGTGGTGGCGGTGCGTTCAAGCAGGTGCTGGTAGACAGCGGCGTGGACAAATACATTGCTTCCATGATGCACGAAACCAACATTTCTCCGCTGCTGATGGCCTGGTCGATTGCTGCCGTACTGCGTATCGCGCTGGGTTCCGCAACCGTTGCGGCAATCACTGCGGGTGGTATCGCGGCACCGCTGATTGCAACGACGGGTGTTAGCCCGGAGCTGATGGTTATTGCGGTTGGTTCCGGTAGTGTGATTTTCTCTCATGTGAACGATCCGGGCTTCTGGCTGTTCAAAGAGTACTTTAACCTGACTATCGGCGAGACCATCAAATCCTGGTCGATGCTGGAAACCATTATCTCGGTGTGCGGTCTGGTAGGCTGTCTGCTGCTGAATATGGTGATTTGATAACACTGACTGCCGGATGCGGCGTGACCGCCTTATCCGGCCTACGATTCGGGATGAATTAGTAGGCCGGATAAGACGCGTCAAGCATCGCATCCGGCATCAACCGCACTCTACTTCTTCTTCGCTGCAGCTCTGCGGCGTCTGTCCAAATCCTTCAGCAACTTGTTCACGCCATCATCGGCAAACATCGACTCAAGCGTTGCGGAAAGCTTGCGTCGCCAGTTTTTATACTGGTAACTGGTGCCAGGAATATTCACCGGTTCGGCCATATCCAGCCAGTCTTCCGGCTGTAGTCCTAACAGAGCACTGTTACTGTCGGCAATGTAGCGCTGCAAACCTCGATTAAGCGTCGGCGTCATCGACATCAACGATGCCTTATGCCCGGCACGTTTTGGCAGACAACCATATTTATGCAGTGCATCCAGCAGCCCTTGCTTCGCCAGTTCGCGATCCTGATACAGACCGCGCAGTACCACTTCATCCGGATACAGCCCCAGGGTTTTGCCCAGCGTTAGATCCCCGCTCTCCCAGTAGCCGCGTAGCGTAGGCAGGTCATGTGTCGCCGCAACCGCCATCGACTGCTCCGGATACGCTTTCGGTGCACGGAACGTCTTCTCGTGGTCGTTTTCGAAATAGAGCACTTTGTAGGAGTACACACCGCTGCTGCGCAGCTTACCGACAATCTCTACCGGTACGGTACCGAGATCTTCACCAATCACCATACAGCGATGACGTTTACTTTCGAGTGCCAGAATCGAGAGCAGATCATCCACCGGATAGTGAACATACGCGCCCTGATCTGCCGTCTCGCCATACGGTATCCACCACAAACGCAGCATCGACATCACATGGTCAATTCGTAATGCGCCGCAGTTTTGCATATTGGCACGCAACAGCTCGATAAACGGTTCATAGGCACGCGCGGTGATGATATGCGGGTCCATTGGCGGTAATCCCCAGTTCTGCCCCAACGGGCCGAGGATATCCGGCGGCGCGCCAACCGACGCTTTCAGGCAATATAGTTCACGGTCACACCAGGTTTCCGCCCCACCTTCCGCTACGCCAACCGCCAGATCACGATACAAGCCAATCGGCATTTCATAGCCCTGGCTTATCTCCCAGCAGGCGGCAAACTGGCTGTAAGCCAGCCACTGCAACCAGAGATAAAAATCGACGTCATCACGATGTTCTTCGCAGAACTGACGCACTTCTGGTGAATCCACGTTCTGATACATCTCTGGCCATGCAGGCCAGCCCCAGCGCATTTCGTCCTCTTTCACTTGCTGGGCATGTAGCGCATCAAAGGCTGCCTGCCAGAACAGGCTGTCGCCCTGCTCTGCAACAAACTGGCGAAACGCGGTCATCTGCTCATCATCACGTTGCGCGAAACCTTTCCACGCCATTCGTAATGCTGTCATTTTTAGGGCGGTAACCGTGGAGTAATCGACCCAGTCGGCATCGCGCGCCTGTTGCAGCGTCTGTTGCGTGGTCGGCAACTGCCACCAGGCCTGAGCCTCTTCGCTAAGATGGAAATCTTCAACGGCGTTAACGTCGATATAAATCACATTCAGCCAACGGCGAGAAGACGGGCTGTATGGGCTGGCACTCTCCGGATTTGCCGGATAGAGCGCATGAATCGGGTTCAGGCCGATGAACGACCCGCCACGTTTTGCCACATCCACCAGCATCGCTTTGAGATCGCCAAAATCCCCAATACCCCAGTTTTTTTCCGATCGCAGCGTATAAAGCTGAACGCAGGCACCCCACAGCTTTTGTTTATTCAGCAACGCCTGCGGTTCGTAACAGCGTTTCGGGGCGACAATCACCCGGCAATGCGCGCGCTGGTCGTCCTGGGTGAGTGTCAGCGTGTGATAACCTTCCGGCAGCTTCGTCGGTAGATTGAACGCTTTGCCCCCAGTTACATGGCCTTTGTACTGCGTTCCTTCTTCGGTGGTCAGCAGCCAGCTATATTCGCCGCTGCCCTCCACCACCATCGGCATTTTTTTGCCGCTGGTATAAACCATGACATTCGGGACTGGCGTTACCGCCACTTTCGTGGCGGTACGTTGATGCATCGCGTCAAGCAAACGCCGTTTGGTTTCGGCGCTAATCGACTGCGGTTTACCGTGGGCATTGATGTAATTGGGGCTAATCCCCGCCGCCAGCGCGGCATTATCCAGACGTTTGCTTTCCATCGAGCTTCCTTAGCGTTTTGCCTGCCAGATACGAGCCTGATAATCGCGAATAGAGCGATCCGAGCTAAACATACCGCAGCGGGCGGTATTGAGGATCGCCGCGCGAGTCCAGGCCTCCTGGTCGCGGTACAGCACATCCACCTGCTTTTGTGCCTCTACATAGGCTGCGAAATCCGCCATCACCAGATACGGATCGCCGCCCTGTTTGCCGATACTGTGCAGCATCTGGTCGAAGGCATGCTTATCGCCGTCGCTGTATTTGCCGCTTTCCAGCTCTTTCAATACTGCGTCCAGCACCTTATCTTTCTTCCGCCATTTCACCGGGTCGTAGCCTTTGGCCAGAATTGCCTTCACTTGTTCCACGGTATGACCAAAAATAAAGATATTTTCTTCACCGACTTTCTCGGCGATTTCAACGTTCGCCCCATCCAGCGTACCGACAGTAAGCGCACCATTGAGCGCCAGTTTCATATTGCCGGTACCGGAAGCTTCTTTACCTGCAGTCGAAATTTGTTCGGAGATATCCGCCGCCGGGATCAGTTTTTCCGCCGCCGAAACGCAATAATCCGGCAGGAACACCACCTTCAACTTATCGCCAACCAGCGGATCGTTGTTGATCACGTCAGCCACTTTGTTGATCGCAAAGATAATATTCTTCGCCAGGTAGTAGCCCGGTGCCGCTTTCGCGCCGAAGAGGAAGACGCGCGGTACGCGATCAGCCTGCGGGTTTTCACGAATTTCTTTGTACAACGCCAGAATATGCAGCAGATTCAGGTGCTGGCGTTTGTACTCATGCAGACGTTTGATCTGAATATCGAAAATCGCCTGTGGATTGATCTCAATACCGGTACGAACTTTCACAAACTCCGCCAGACGGACTTTATTCGCCTGCTTGATCTCGCGATATTGCTGACGGAATTTCGCATCATCAGCGAATTTTTCCAGATTGATCAGCTGATCGAGATCGTTAGCCCACTCTTTTTTCAGTGATTTATCCAACAGAGCCGCCAGTGCCGGGTTGCACTGTTTGATCCAGCGACGTGGGGTAATACCGTTGGTGACGTTATGGAATTTGTTCGGCCATAGCTGGTGATATTCCGGGAACAGATCTTTCACCACCAGATCCGAGTGCAGCGCCGCAACACCGTTCACCGCGAAACCGCCAACCACACACAGGTTCGCCATATGCACTTGTTTGTCGTGCACCACCGCCAGTTTGGCCCACACTTTTTCATCGCCCGGCCAGGTTTTCTCCACCAGCGTTTTAAAGCGAGTATTAATTTCGTTAATAATCTGCATGTGGCGCGGCAGTAAGCCTTTCACCAGTTTCACATCCCAGCGTTCCAGCGCTTCTGGCATCAGGGTATGGTTGGTGTAAGCGAAAGTTTTGCTGGTAATGGCCCAGGCGTCATCCCAGCTCATCTGGTGCTCATCGATCAGCACGCGCAGCAGTTCTGGAATCGCGATAGTTGGGTGGGTATCGTTCAGCTGAATAACTTCGTAATCCGCCAGTTCGTGCAGTTTACGCCCCGCCAGATGATGGCGACGCAAAATATCCGCTACCGAACAGGCACACTGGAAGTACTGCTGCATCAAGCGCAGCTTTTTACCGGCAGTATGGTTGTCGTTTGGATAGAGAACTTTGGTCAGTTTTTCCGCATTGATGCCCTGCTGTTCGGCACGCAGGAAATCACCGTCGTTAAATTTAGTCAGATCAAACGGATGCGCGTGCGTCGCCTGCCACAGACGCAGCGGCTGCGCCACGCCATTACGATAGCCGACAACGGGGAGATCCCACGCTTGACCGGTAATGGTAAACTCCGGCTCCCAGCGTCCGTCTTTCGTCACTTTACCGCCAATCCCTACCTGCACATCCAGTGCTTCGTTGTGGCGGAACCACGGGTAGTTACTGCGATGCCAGTCATCCGGCGCTTCAACCTGTTTGCCATCGACAAAAGACTGGCGGAACAAACCATATTGATAGTTCAGACCGTAACCCGTCGCAGACTGACCGACAGTTGCCATTGAGTCGAGGAAGCACGCCGCCAGACGTCCCAGACCACCGTTACCCAGCGCCGGGTCGATCTCTTCTTCCAGCAGGTCCGTCAGATTGATGTCATAAGCCTTCAACGAATCCTGTACATCCTGATACCAGCCGAGATTCAACAGGTTGTTGCCCGTCAGGCGACCAATCAAAAACTCCATTGAGATGTAGTTAACATGTCGCTGATTCGCCACCGGCTTGGCGAATGGCTGAGCACGCAGCATTTCGGCCAGTGCTTCACTCACTGCCAGCCACCACTGGCGAGGAGTCATTTCAGCCGCAGAATTTAAGCCATAACGCTGCCACTGACGTGAAAGCGCTTCCTGAAATTGCTTATCGTTAAAAATAGGTTGTGACATAGGAGTTCCACTTTTCTTAGATTTTCAACACAACGTTATCGCTAGTTTGCCAGGCTCGATGTTGACCTTCCTCATCCTGCGGGGGATTAGGCAGGGAGGAGTTGCGGGGATGAGCAAGGAAATGTGATCTCGACCACTTAAACCTAGTGCAATCCACAGGATTAGCAGCAAATCAATGCCATACAGCGCAGAAAATCTGTATCTAAGTGCAAAAAATGGCCGTTGCGTATTTTCAAAAAGCGGAAGGTAACTCTATAAATTAAGTAAAGGAGTGAAACAGTTTCACAAGTAAAATATCCAGTGTGCTCCATCTCATTCTTAATAGATTTATTAAGATCATCTTTTTAGATGGCACTTTCATCAGGAATGAAGAAGAAACCCTTGCTTAAATGAATCTGATGAACATAAGGGAAACCAGTATTCACGCTGGATCAGCGTCGTTTTAGGTGAGTTGTTAATAAAGATTTGGAATTGTGACACAGTGCAAATTCAGACACATAAAAAAACGTCATCGCTTGCATTAGAAAGGTTTCTGGCCGACCTTATAACCATTAATTACGAAGCGCAAAAAAAATAATATTTCCTCATTTTCCACAGTGAAGTGATTAACTATGCTGATTCCGTCAAAACTAAGTCGTCCGGTTCGACTCGACCATACCGTGGTTCGTGAGCGCCTGCTGGCTAAACTTTCCGGCGCGAACAACTTCCGGCTGGCGCTGATCACGAGTCCTGCGGGCTACGGAAAGACCACCCTCATTTCCCAGTGGGCGGCAGGCAAAAACGATATCGGCTGGTACTCGCTGGATGAAGGTGATAACCAGCAAGAGCGTTTCGCCAGCTATCTCATTGCCGCCGTGCAGCAGGCAACCAACGGTCACTGTGCGATATGTGAGACGATGGCGCAAAAACGGCAATATGCCAGCCTGACGTCACTCTTCGCCCAGCTTTTCATTGAGCTGGCGGAATGGCATAGCCCACTTTATCTGGTCATCGATGACTATCATCTGATCACTAATCCAGTGATCCACGAGTCAATGCGCTTCTTTATTCGCCATCAACCAGAAAATCTCACCCTGGTGGTGTTGTCACGCAACCTTCCGCAACTGGGCATTGCCAATCTGCGTGTTCGTGATCAACTGCTGGAAATTGGCAGTCAGCAACTGGCATTTACCCATCAGGAAGCGAAGCAGTTTTTTGATTGCCGTCTGTCATCGCCGATTGAAGCCGCAGAAAGCAGTCGGATTTGCGATGACGTTTCCGGTTGGGCGACGGCACTACAGCTAATCGCCCTCTCCGCCCGGCAGAATACCCACTCAGCCCATAAGTCGGCACGCCGCCTGGCGGGAATCAATGCCAGCCATCTTTCGGATTATCTGGTCGATGAGGTTTTGGATAACGTCGATCTCGCAACGCGCCATTTTCTGTTGAAAAGCGCCATTTTGCGCTCAATGAACGATGCACTCATCACCCGTGTGACCGGCGAAGAAAACGGGCAAATGCGCCTCGAAGAGATTGAGCGTCAGGGGCTGTTTTTACAGCGGATGGATGATACCGGCGAGTGGTTCTGCTATCACCCGCTGTTTGGTAACTTCCTGCGCCAGCGCTGCCAGTGGGAACTGGCGGCGGAGCTGCCGGAAATCCACCGTGCCGCCGCAGAAAGCTGGATGGCCCAGGGATTTCCCAGCGAAGCGATTCATCATGCGCTGGCGGCAGGCGATGCGCTGATGCTGCGCGATATTCTGCTTAATCACGCCTGGAGTCTGTTCAACCATAGCGAACTGTCGCTGCTGGAAGAGTCGCTTAAGGCCCTGCCGTGGGACAGCTTGCTGGAAAATCCGCAGTTGGTGTTATTGCAGGCGTGGCTGATGCAAAGCCAACATCGCTACGGCGAAGTTAACACCCTGCTAGCCCGTGCTGAACATGAAATCAAGGACATCAGAGAAGACACCATGCACGCAGAATTTAACGCTCTGCGCGCCCAGGTGGCGATTAACGATGGTAATCCGGATGAAGCGGAACGGCTGGCAAAACTGGCACTGGAAGAGCTGCCGCCGGGCTGGTTCTATAGCCGCATTGTGGCAACCTCGGTGCTGGGTGAAGTGCTGCACTGCAAAGGCGAATTGACCCGCTCACTGGCGCTAATGCAGCAAACCGAACAGATGGCACGCCAGCACGATGTCTGGCACTACGCTTTGTGGAGTTTAATCCAGCAAAGTGAAATTCTGTTTGCCCAAGGGTTCCTGCAAACCGCGTGGGAAACGCAGGAAAAAGCGTTCCAGCTGATCAACGAGCAGCATCTGGAACAGCTGCCAATGCATGAGTTTCTGGTGCGCATCCGAGCACAACTGTTATGGGCCTGGGCGCGGCTGGATGAAGCCGAAGCGTCGGCGCGTAGCGGGATTGAAGTCTTGTCGTCTTATCAGCCACAGCAACAGCTTCAGTGCCTGGCAATGTTGATTCAATGCTCGCTGGCCCGTGGTGATTTAGATAACGCCCGTAGCCAGCTGAACCGTCTGGAAAACCTGCTGGGGAATGGCAAATATCACAGCGACTGGATCTCTAACGCCAACAAAGTCCGGGTGATTTACTGGCAAATGACCGGCGATAAAGCCGCCGCTGCCAACTGGTTGCGTCATACGGCTAAACCGGAGTTTGCGAACAACCACTTCCTGCAAGGTCAATGGCGCAACATTGCCCGTGCACAAATCTTGCTGGGCGAGTTTGAACCTGCGGAAATTGTTCTCGAAGAACTCAATGAAAATGCCCGGAGTCTGCGGTTGATGAGCGATCTCAACCGTAACCTGTTGCTGCTTAATCAACTGTACTGGCAGGCCGGACGTAAAAGTGACGCCCAGCGCGTGTTGCTGGACGCATTAAAACTGGCGAATCGCACCGGATTTATCAGCCATTTTGTCATCGAAGGCGAAGCGATGGCGCAACAACTGCGTCAGCTGATTCAGCTTAATACGCTGCCGGAACTGGAACAGCATCGCGCGCAGCGTATTCTGCGAGAAATCAATCAACATCATCGGCATAAATTCGCCCATTTCGATGAGAATTTCGTTGAACGTCTGCTAAATCATCCTGAAGTACCTGAACTGATCCGCACCAGCCCGCTGACGCAACGTGAATGGCAGGTACTGGGGCTGATCTACTCTGGTTACAGCAATGAGCAAATTGCCGGAGAACTGGAAGTCGCGGCAACCACCATCAAAACGCATATCCGCAATCTGTATCAGAAACTCGGCGTGGCCCATCGCCAGGATGCGGTACAACACGCCCAGCAATTGCTGAAGATGATGGGGTACGGCGTGTAAGTTTAGCCGGATAACGCGCCAGATCCGGCTTACATCTCTGCATCATTCAATGCTCACCCGCGTTACGCCATCTGTTTCTATCAAACTAAACCGCACCGGCAAGAAACGCTCCACCACCGCGATATTGGTCAGCAGATGGCATGAGGGATGGGCGACCGTAAATTCCCCCGCGCCCGCCAGCGCCATCGGTAGCACCAGTTGGTCAGCAAGATATTCCCCCACCGCCGCCGTGCTTGCCAGGTAGCGTTTCACCTCTTTCACCAACTGTGCCGCAACCACCTCGGCACTGACGCGCTTTTCACCGACGACAAAAAAGCGTTCGGTGATATTTTCACTTTCGACTTCAAGCGAGACGGTATTACCCGGCCCCTGGTCGCGCGGCAGGTTATGAATATTCTGTTCATGCAGGGAAAAACTCCCCGCCAGTGTAGCGATTTCACGCTCAGCAACATGGCGCGGCACACCAGCTAATAGAACTTCTCCACGCATCTGCACAATGTTCCCGCGCTCGCCAAGTTGCAAGGTGTTAAACGATGCAACGGGCGAGACTTCCGTTGCCACCACACCGCCTCCGGCAGGGTAAAAACCGTGGCGTAACAGCGTGGTTTGCTGATGAATTCCCATTTTCGCCAGCAGCGGCTCCAGCACCCGGCGGATAAAATCCGCAGGTGGCGCCGACGGGTTATCGGTACCGCCGCTCACTTCAACACGCGAAGGTCCATCGGCAAACCACAGCGCGGGCAGCACAGTTTGCAGCACCAGCGTACAACTTCCGGCGCTACCGATAGCAAAGCGGTAATCGCCGCCGCGCACGGTGCCGGGCCGGAAGAGCAGACGCTGCGATCCCAGCTCCGCACCTTCCACCATTGCCCTACAAATTTCCGCAGCCGCTTTTACCGCGGTCAGATGCTGGCGCAGCAGCCCCGGTTTTGCCCGCCCGGCACGAATGCCAGTGATGGTAAATGGCTGGCCGGTTATCATCGACAGGCTCAGCGCCGAGCGCAGGATCTGTCCGCCGCCTTCGCCCTGTGCGCCATCCAGCGCAATCATCCTTTTCATCATTTATCCTTTTACGCACACCACCTGACGCAGGGTGTAGATAACTTCCACCAGATCGCTTTGTGCCGCCATCACCGCATCAATATCTTTATACGCCATCGGGATTTCGTCGATCACTTCGGCATCTTTACGGCATTCCACATGCGCGGTGGCACGAATTTGATCTTCCACGCTGAACAGTTTTTTCGCTTTAGTACGGCTCATTACCCGCCCGGCACCGTGGCTGCACGAACAGAACGACTCTTCATTTCCCAGCCCACGGACGATAAAGCTTTTCGCTCCCATCGAACCGGGAATAATTCCATATTGACCAGCACGCGCAGACACCGCGCCTTTACGCGTCACGTAGATCTCTTCACCAAAGTGCTGTTCTTTTTGCACATAGTTGTGGTGACAGTTGATCTCTTCCATCGCCAGCGTTTGTGGCTGTCTGACCGTTTTCTGCGTAATGCTCTGCAATGCCGTTACCACGTTTTCCATCATCGCATCGCGGTTAAGGCTGGCAAAAAGCTGCGCCCAGGCCACGGCTTTCAGGTAATCATCAAAGTATTCCGTACCTTCCATAAAGTACGCCAGATCACGCGACGGCAACGTTTCAAGCTGGTCCTGCATCTCTTTTTGCGCCAGATCGATAAAGTAAGTCCCGATGGCGTTACCAATTCCGCGTGAACCGGAGTGCAGCATAATCCACACCTGGTCCGACTCATCAAGGCAGATTTCAATAAAGTGGTTACCCGTTCCCAGCGTTCCCAGGTGTTTATAGTTGTTAGTGTTAAGGAAACGCGGATATTTTTGCGTTAACCACTGATAACCGGCTTCCAGCTCAGCCCATTTCGCATCGACGTTAACAGGCGGGTTTTCCCATGCGCCTTTATCACGTTTACAACGGCCAGTGGTACGCCCGTGCGGCACGGCCGTTTCAATCGCCTGACGCAGCTCTGCCAGGTTTTCAGGCAGGTCTTCCGCCGTTAACGCGGTACGCAGCGCGTTCATTCCACAGCCAATATCCACGCCCACCGCCGCCGGAATAATCGCCCCTTTGGTCGGGATCACGCTACCAATGGTGGAACCTTTACCCAGGTGTACATCAGGCATTACCGCAATATGTTTGAAAATAAACGGCATCTTCGCCGTATTAATAAGTTGCTGACGCGCATCGGCTTCTACCGGCACGCCTTTGGTCCACATTTTTACCGGGGCATTTTCAGTGGTCAGTAATTCGTAATTCATTTTGTTTTTCTCTTTTCGTTGTTTGCTGTCCTGATAATTGCAACCGTCGTGCCAGAAAATTAAATAAGCAGATTAATTTTTTAATTCATTGTTTTTAAATAGGTTAAATCTTTACGTCCGTAAACGGAGATTTTCCACAAAACCAATTCACCGATAATGAAATATCGTCTTTTATAAGGATATCTAAGATGCGTAAAACAGTGGCTTTTGGCTTTGTCGGAACAGTGCTGGATTATGCCGGGCGCGGCAGTCAGCGCTGGTCGAAATGGCGTCCGACACTCTGTTTATGCCAGCAAGAATCGTTGGTCATCGATCGACTGGAATTATTGCATGACGCCCGCTCGCGCTCGCTATTTGAAACGCTTAAACGCGATATCGCCAGCGTTTCGCCAGAAACAGAAGTGGTGAGCGTTGAGATTGAACTGCATAACCCGTGGGATTTCGAAGAGGTTTACGCTTGCCTGCATGATTTCGCCCGTGGTTACGAGTTTCAGCCAGAAAAAGAAGACTATTTAATTCACATCACCACCGGTACCCACGTCGCGCAGATTTGCTGGTTTCTGCTGGCGGAAGCGCGTTACCTGCCCGCCCGGCTGATACAATCTTCACCTCCGCGCAAAAAAGAACAGCCGCGCGGCGCAGGTGAAGTGACGATTATCGATCTCGATTTAAGCCGTTATAACGCCATCGCCAGCCGCTTTGCCGAGGAACGCCAGCAAACGCTTGATTTTCTTAAGTCCGGCATTGCCACGCGTAACCCCCACTTCAACCGCATGATTGAGCAGATCGAAAAAGTGGCGATCAAATCCCGCGCGCCGATTCTGCTTAACGGTCCAACCGGCGCGGGCAAGTCATTTCTGGCGCGACGCATCTTCGAGTTAAAACAGGCGCGGCATCAGTTTAGCGGCGCGTTTGTGGAAGTGAACTGCGCCACCCTGCGCGGCGATACCGCCATGTCGACGCTGTTTGGTCATGTAAAAGGCGCGTTTACCGGGGCGCGGGAATCTCGTGAAGGTTTATTACGCAGCGCCAACGGCGGAATGTTGTTTCTTGATGAGATTGGCGAACTGGGCGCAGACGAACAAGCAATGCTGCTAAAAGCCATTGAAGAGAAAACCTTTTACCCGTTTGGCAGCGATCGCCAGGTGAGCAGTGATTTTCAGCTTATCGCCGGAACGGTGCGCGATTTGCGCCAGCTGGTTGCCGAAGGCAAATTCCGCGAAGATCTGTACGCGCGGATCAATCTCTGGACCTTCACCCTGCCGGGGCTACGCCAGCGCCAGGAAGATATTGAACCGAACCTGGATTATGAAGTGGAGCGCCACGCCTCACTCACCGGCGACAGCGTGCGTTTTAACACCGAAGCGCGGCGCGCCTGGCTGGCCTTTGCGACATCTCCCCAGGCAACATGGCGCGGTAACTTTCGCGAGCTTTCTGCCAGCGTCACGCGGATGGCAACCTTTGCCACTAGCGGACGCATCACTCTGGACGTGGTTGAAGATGAGATAAACCGTCTGCGCTATAACTGGCAGGAGAGCCGCCCCTCCGCGCTTACGGCGTTGCTGGGCGCAGAGGCAGAAAACATCGATCTCTTCGACCGTATGCAACTGGAACACGTTATCGCTATCTGCCGCCAGGCAAAGTCGCTTTCTGCTGCCGGACGACAGCTTTTTGATGTTTCGCGCCAGGGCAAAGCCAGCGTCAATGACGCGGATCGGCTACGCAAATACCTGGCGCGTTTTGGTCTGACGTGGGAAGCCGTGCAGGATCAGCACAGCTCCAGTTGAATATGGTGGTCCGTCAGCACCTGCATCACGCTTACTGGCGGCGGGGCGTCGGTGTAGACGGCATCTACCATGCTGATGCTGCCCATATTGACCATCGCGTTACGGCCAAATTTCGAGTGATCGACAACCAGCATAACGTGGCGCGAGTTCTCAATAATGGCGCGTTTGGTGCGAACTTCGTGGTAATCGAACTCCAGCAGCGAGCCGTCGCTATCGATGCCGCTTATCCCCAGAATGCCGAAATCAAGGCGGAACTGGGAGATAAAATCGAGCGTCGCTTCGCCAATGATCCCGCCATCGCGGCTGCGTAATTCGCCACCGGCGAGAATAATGCGGAAATCTTCTTTTACCATCAACGTGTTAGCAACATTGAGATTGTTGGTGACAATACGCAAATTGCTGTGATTAAGCAGCGCGTGCGCCACCGCTTCCGGCGTGGTGCCGATATCGATAAACAGTGTCGAGCCATTGGGGATTTGCTCCGCCACTTTGCGGGCAATCCTCTCTTTTTCTTCGGTCTGGGTGGCTTTACGATCGTGCCACGGCGTGTTAACCGAACTGGAAGGCAGCGCCGCACCGCCATGATGGCGCAGGATCAGGTTTTGCTCCGCCAGCTCATTGAGGTCGCGGCGAATAGTCTGCGGGCTGACGGAGAAATGCTCTACCAGCTCTTCGGTACTGACATAACCCTGCTGTTTAACCAGTTCGATAATACCGTTGTGACGTTGTGTTTGTTTCATTTATAAATCCCTGGAATTATTTTCGTTTTCGCGCATTGAGCGAATCAACAAAAGCCATCGCTAAACCCACGGCTAACCCGGCGATGTGTGCTCCGTTCGCCATCGACATCCCAAACAAATCAAACCATCCGGCGACAATCCAGATCAGCGCAAAGATAATTAACCCACGTTGCAGGTAAATGCCACTTTGCGGATCGCGTTCGCCACGTAGCCAGACGTAGCCCATCAGCGCATACACCACGCCAGAAAGCCCGCCAAACCACGGCCCGCTGAATTTTTGCTGCACATAGCCGCTTAACAGGGCGCTAATGAGAGTAATGACAATTAGCTTACCGCTACCGAGGCGTTTTTCCACCGCGCCGCCGAGATACCACCACCAGAGCAGGTTAAAGAGGATATGCATCAGCGAGAAGTGCATTAACGCGTGGGTGAAGTAACGCCAGAACTCAAATTTCAGTGTTGGATCGAATGGCCAGGCCAGCCATAACATCACTTCCTGATCGCCGAGAATTTGCATGGCGATAAACACCACCACGCAGGCGATCATCATCACCCAGGTTACCGGACCTGCGCGTTCACGCAAGGCAGCAAAGAAAGGATAACGGCGATAATGCAGGCCACTGCCGGTATGGCCTGCCTGCCAGCTCGCCGCCAGATAACGCGGATCTGCCGGGTTTTCGAGAAAACGCGCCAGCTCCGCCCGCACGCGCTCGGCCTGGGACTCATCCGCCAGCCAGACATCGCTTTGGTTATGTTGTTGAATCGTGAGGATAACACCCTGCGTCGCCATGTAATCAACAAACGCCTGCGCCACGCGGGGGTTAGCAAAAGAGGTAATCATCAACATCGTTGCTGTCGCTTATTCCACACAAAAGGGGACAGTATAAAGCGTTACGCGCCGTACGCCACCTCTGCGGGAAACTGACGTTGCCAGGCTTCAAAGCCGCCGTCAATGCTATAGACCACATCGTAGCCCTGTTGCAGCAGATACTGCGCCGCGCCTTTGCTGCTATTGCCGTGATAACACATCACCATCACCGGAGTGTCAAAGTCGTTATCACGCATAAAAGCGCCCAGCGTGTCGTTGGTTAAATGGAAAGCCTGCACCGCATGTCCCATTGCGAAACTCTGTGGATCGCGAATATCGACCAGCACCGCCTCTTTTTCCTGCAACTTCTGGTGCGCGTCGGCAACGTTAATACATTCGAACTGATCCATGCGTCTCTCTTTCTTTACAAACAAGTGGGCAAATTTACCGCACAGTTTACGTCGAAGCGGCAGATAAACGCCATAATGTTATACATATCACTCTAAAATGTTTTTTCAATGTTACCTAAAGCGCGATTCTTTGCTAATATGTTCGATAACGAACATTTATGAGCTTTAACGAAAGTGAATGAGGGCAGCATGGAAACCAAAGATCTGATTGTGATAGGGGGCGGCATCAATGGTGCTGGTATCGCGGCAGACGCCGCTGGACGCGGTTTATCCGTGCTGATGCTGGAGGCGCAGGATCTCGCTTGCGCGACCTCTTCCGCCAGTTCAAAACTCATTCACGGTGGCCTGCGCTACCTTGAGCACTATGAATTCCGCCTGGTCAGCGAGGCGCTGGCTGAACGTGAAGTGCTGCTGAAAATGGCCCCGCATATCGCCTTCCCGATGCGTTTTCGCCTGCCACATCGTCCGCATCTGCGCCCGGCGTGGATGATTCGCATTGGTCTGTTTATGTACGATCATCTGGGTAAACGCACCAGCTTGCCGGGATCAACTGGTTTGCGTTTTGGCGCAAATTCAGTGTTAAAACCGGAAATTAAGCGCGGATTCGAATATTCTGACTGTTGGGTAGACGACGCCCGTCTGGTACTCGCCAACGCCCAGATGGTGGTGCGTAAAGGCGGCGAAGTGCTTACTCGGACTCGCGCCACCTCTGCTCGCCGCGAAAACGGCCTGTGGATTGTGGAAGCGGAAGATATCGATACCGGCAAAAAATATAGCTGGCAAGCGCGCGGCCTGGTTAACGCCACCGGCCCGTGGGTGAAACAGTTCTTCGACGACGGGATGCATCTGCCTTCGCCTTATGGCATTCGCCTGATCAAAGGCAGCCATATTGTGGTGCCGCGCGTGCATACCCAAAAGCAGGCCTACATTCTGCAAAACGAAGATAAACGTATTGTGTTCGTGATCCCGTGGATGGACGAGTTTTCCATCATCGGCACCACCGATGTGGAATACAAAGGTGATCCAAAAGCAGTGAAGATTGAAGAGAGTGAAATCAATTACCTGCTGAAAGTGTATAACACGCACTTTAAAAAGCAGTTAAGCCGTGACGATATCGTCTGGACCTACTCCGGTGTGCGTCCGCTGTGTGATGATGAGTCCGACTCGCCGCAGGCTATTACCCGTGATTACACCCTTGATATTCATGATGAAAATGGCAAAGCACCGCTGCTGTCGGTATTCGGCGGTAAGCTGACCACCTACCGAAAACTGGCGGAACATGCGCTGGAAAAACTAACGCCGTATTATCAGGGTATTGGCCCGGCATGGACGAAAGAGAGTGTGCTACCGGGTGGCGCCATTGAAGGCGACCGCGACGATTATGCCGCTCGCCTGCGCCGCCGCTATCCGTTCCTGACTGAATCGCTGGCGCGTCATTACGCTCGCACTTACGGCAGCAACAGCGAGCTGCTGCTCGGCAATGCGGGAACGGTAAGCGATCTCGGGGAAGATTTCGGTCATGAGTTCTACGAAGCGGAGCTGAAATACCTGGTGGATCACGAATGGGTCCGCCGCGCCGACGATGCCCTGTGGCGTCGCACAAAACAAGGCATGTGGCTGAATGCGGATCAACAATCTCGTGTGAGTCAGTGGCTGGTGGAGTATACGCAGCAGAAGTTGTCGCTGGCGTCGTAAGGATGATGCCCGGTTGTGAAGTGCAACCGGGCTATTTGGATTCCTTAGACTATTCATTGTAAATAATTGAATAACGGCCCCTGAGCTAAAATCGCCAAACTTAAGCACGTTACCCAATCGCCCCACTTCTTCCTCTGGTTTCTATTTTTTCTGCACCAATGGCAATAATATCCCAATGCAAAACCAAGCTGTGCACTAATCGGGCCGACAAAATCAGTCCAAGGCTGCGGCCAAAAAAGGGAAAAATTCAGGGGAGGCCAGACAAACGTCAGAAAGAAATTTCGGATATTTTCCAGCAACGCTGATTTCTCTGGAGAAATATAAAGAATGAAATTTGAGAGAATTAACCAGAAATAGACCGGCGAAAAGACCAGCCAGCAATGCAGTCTGTTTTTTAATTCAGGAGGCGTTCTGCGGGAGAATTGCCAACCGATGCCAGCCATTACACTGAAAAAAAGTGCATATTCAACCATTAACTCAAGTTGTAGTTCCTGAAGAGAAATACGCACAACCAGGAGCGGAAAGGAGAATATTATTTCTGCCAGAAAAGTTAACGTGAATATAAGTACGGCTAAGACAATAACCGTCGGCCATACCAATAATGGCACGATAACAAAACCGAGAATTACAGGGGGAATATAAAGCCGGAATTTAATCATTTTTATTTTCCTGGTGATTCGGATGATGCGTCATACATCGCGCATAAACACTCATCAATTATCCAGTCGTCTACCCAGACCTGATGCTGTGTGCCCTGTTCTGGCTGCTTTGGTGGGTTCTCAATCGCCTGCCGCGCGCGTTCTTTCAAGATGGATTGATTGTTGAAGGCCCAGGCATTGATTTGGGTGGTAATGACGTTATCGATATCGTCCTGGTTATCTCTGATATAATCCTCACAATATCTGTTCAATAAACAGGCAAGAGAAACGGTCGACCAAAAGCCGGGAACTGAATTAATGGCATCCAGCAATGGCGCAAGAGCGATATCGGCACGGAAAAACATTTCCAGCATATACTGTAATTCGACAGTTTCATCGCCGGATACCCAATCAGTCATATACTGGTAGGCAAATCGTTGCAAAATTTTCCATTCATCCTCACGCCAATTTTCTTTACTGGCAAGGTTGATACGGCGCAGAGAAAAAACTACGTGAATATTGTCAAAATGCCCCTGTGCAACAAATTCCAGTAAACGCGGCAGAAAATAGCGGACCTCATCGCTATTTTGCGGATCAGGCCCTGGGCTACTATTCCAGGCATTGATTAAGGAATACGGGATCGCTCGTAACGATGTACTCCGTAATGCCTTTTGTTCCTGCTGACTCAGGCAATATTCACAACAAACCACAAATTTCTGCGGCACCGGATAACGACGAAAAATATGATAAATCTGCTCAATTAATGCCTGCATGGCGGGGCTGGGTTGCATAATTACCCCCTCGCCCGCTGATCGCGTGTAAACGGTTGATAAACAAAACGAGCATTCGCCACGTTCAGGCGAATAATGGCACTACGAGAGAGGGAAAAGCTGGGGCGAATGCAACTATTGCAGTCTCGACAGCTTTCTTCAGCGCAATTTTCCACTGTGTAATAACGAGCGTAGAGTTTCAGTTCCGCTTGCTTATCACGAAATCCGCGTAAACTGTTATCGTTATGAAATTTCCAGGCATCTTTAAAGACCTGAAAAATGTAGATATCCTCAATCCAGGACTCACATTTTTTAAGCGGGCGCTTTGCTATGATCACCCGCTCATCCGGGTTTAGCATCGCCGTAAAATGAACGGTGAAGTCATTTGTTGTGTTCAGGTCACATTGAACATCTGGTACATCACTGATATAGGGGTCAAATCCAAAGTCAGCACCACAGGCACTAAGACGACTGATCGTGGCGGTATCGAGGGTAAATCCCGGCCATACATTTCTGGACGTTAAGCCAATATTTAATGTGACATTATATCGAAGCAATCCCTCAAGGCCGTCAGCACCGACGAACTTTTCCCCTTCATCCAGGACCTGGTTAATGAGTTGCTGAACAATGCCTTCATCCCAGTATGCCGATTTGCAGTTGGCAATCGTAATATCTACGCCCGTGAAGGGATCAGTACCAGCAAGGCTTGCAAATAATGTATCAACTAATTCCATTTGGTTGTCCTTTAATATTAACTGGTAGTTAAATCTTTTTCTATTATACATTTCATATATATACCAGGTTACTTTTACCCTTTCGTTCTTGTCCAGATGATTTGTTCATCATCACCTATCGTAACTTTATTAATATCTGCTGGCACTATTACACTATAAGAAATCTGACTGGAGCTTCCGTTATCCGTAAACATAGGTAAGGATAAATAAACATGAATATTTATTGTTGAGTCTTTTGTTCTGAATTGCTCTATCTTCCTGACAACCAATGCACTATTACCATGACTTGCGAATACTGTAACTAATACTGAATTGTTACCAATATTATCTTCATACACAGATAAATTATACAGATCATTTTTCTCCAGGGATGTGTCAATAACAGAACACCCCGGCACAGATAAAATAAGGATAATAGCAAATAATCGCTTTAGCATAATTTTTAGCATCTTTATTGAGTAACATTAATATTAACAGAGTCGTTTAACATTGATTTCTCCCTATTGCCATCATCACTCCAGTCCATTGTTTTATTGATGTTATAATCAGGATAAACAGCGTATGGTGTTGAAACATTTAGCCTGTCCTCAAACGGATTTTTCGCGCTCACTCTCAATAAAACAGAAACTGATAGTCCTCTGACTTGATTCTCTATATCCGGGCAACGAAAAGAATAATATTGGTACAAGTCAAATTCATTTTCTGAATAATACTCAGATAAATTAATCCCGGGGTTAATTTGCTCTCTATCACAAGCTAATGTGTAATGCTGGAAAGGCGGTGAAATACTCTGGTGTGCAGCATTACTCTCAGGAAGAAAGAGTAATCCATTGCTGATAGGTAATAAAATCTTCATATCTGCCCCTGTTTACTTTATTATTTAATATCTGATAACGTTTTATACAGCGACACATACCCCACATCCTCTACCAATTGCTGTCCCTGCGGGCTTAAAAACCAGTCGACGAATTTCTGCGTTTCCAGCGCAGGGGTTTCGTGCGTCACCATATAAGCATCAATTATGTACGGATAAGTGCCGTTACGGATATTTTCCTCTGTAGGCGCAATGCCATTTATAGCTAGCAGTTTGATCTGTTTGCGCATTTTGAGCATATTGTCATTCATACGTGTGACGTAATAGTGGAAGGTGTATCCAATGGAAGATGTTGTGTTTTGGTAGTCGGCGACTTCGGTAATTAAACCGCCCATAAGATCGATAACAGTGGATTTTTTGGCTGGCAGCATTGGAGTATCTTGCATAACCAGTCCCTTCATAACCGTTTGGCTTCCAGAATCTTCTGGCCGCTGCCAGACTTTTATACTTTCGTCACCGCCGCCCACTTTATTCCAGCGACTCACTTTACCGCTAAAAATGTCTTTGACCTGCTGTTCGCTAAGTGAATTAACCGGGTTTTTGATATCAACGATAAAGACAAAGGCTTCGCGGGCAAACGCGGTATATTTCAGTTTAACGCCTGCTTCTTCTGCACGTTTTTTCTGTCCTTCCGACGGTTGTGCAACAAAAATAACCGTCGCGGAACCTTTAATCAGACTATCGTAGGCTTCAGCTGTTCGGGTTTGCTGCAAACCATACGCCTGCCAGGCCAGCGAGGTTCGATCCTTATCTTTTGGCTCGGGTACTAATTCATAATACGCGGAGGCATACAGCGGGTATAAGGCTGTAGCGCCGTATACTCTCGGCCATCTTGACCAATCATCGTTGTAACGTAATTCAGGTTGCCCCCGCAGAGTCGTCAGTCCATGGCTGTCTTCTTCCCTGACGCTGTTATAGTAGCCTTCCCGGTCGACACATCCCGCCAGTAAAACCGCACCTAGCAGTAAAACGCCTATGAATTTATTCATCGCGCTGATTCCGTTCTCTCAAAAGTTATTTCATTGTTGTATGCAACGGTACATAACCCACATCTTCCACCAGACTCTGCCCCTGCGGCGTTAAAAACCATTCGACCAGTTTTTGTGTTTCTGACGTAGTATTTTCCCGCGTTACCATAAAGGCATCGACGATATAGGGATATTTGCCGTTGCGAATGTTTTCGGCAGTCGGTGCAATACCGTTAATCGCTAGCAGTTTTATATTTTTATCGTCGTTCATTTGTGTTGCGTAATAACGGAAGGTGTAACCTATTGCGTTGTTTGTATTACGGTATTCGGCAACGACTTTAATCATTCCCTCCATCATACTTGCCACTTCTGTTTCCTGCGGCGAGATCATGCGGACATTTTTCATGACCTGGGATTGCATCACCGTCTGGCTACCAGAGTCTTCCGGGCGTTGCCAGGTCTGGATCTCCTGATCGTTACCGCCAACAGTACGCCAGTTGGTAATTGCACCACTGAAAATGTCACGCACCTGTTGTTCAGTCAGGGAATTAACCGGATTATCCGCATTGACGATGAAAACAAACGCTTCACGGGCAAAAGGCGTGTAAATCAAAGTGACGCCCGATTCCTCCGCGCGTTTTTTCTGCCCACCGGAAGGTTGAGCCACAAAGATAATATCGGCATTACCTTTAACAATCTTGTTATATGCTTCGGGAGTACGAGAGTTCGCCAGATATTCCCATTCGTGAAAATCTTCCGGCAAAACGCTTAGTGCATAAAAGGCAGAGGCATAAATGGGGTACGCCGCCGTTGCGCCATCAAGTCGCGGCCAGTTTTGCGTGAACTGAATTTGCGGTTTACCACGCAGTGGTGTCAGTTGATTATTGAGTTTATCGGGTCGCCAGGCCCAGGTATCAATATTTTCAC
>ERZ773139.1886-NODE-1886-length-22765-cov-6.605724_pt1 | contig 22765 bp, 22 predicted proteins | sample MGYA00580854_ERZ773139 | MGnify/ENA primary metagenome ERZ773139 (study PRJEB29015, sample SAMEA2737809) | human gut metagenome | biome: human gut; feature: human-associated habitat; material: faeces | place: China | collected 2012 ...
ACATTCTGGAAGAAGTGGGCCGCCGCCTGCCCGGCTTCCCCATCGTGCTGCACGGCGCTTCCAGCGTCATCCCCGAGTATGTGGATATGATCAACCAGTACGGCGGTCATATGCCTGGCGCTCAGGGCGTGCCCGAGGCCATGCTGCGCAAGGCCGCTACCATGGCGGTCTGCAAGATCAACATCGACAGCGACCTGCGTCTGGCCTTCACCGGCGAAGTCCGCAAGCACTTTGCGGAGCATCCGGATCACTTCGATCCCCGTCAGTACCTGACCGACGCCCGCGACGGCATCCGCAACATGGTGCGCCACAAGATCGTGGACGTGCTGGGCTGCAACGGCAAGGCCTGATCGGAACTCCTTTTCTGAATCAACACAGCCGCCCCGGAATTTTTCCGGGGCGGTTTTTCTATTGCAAAATTCGTCCCCATGTGATATATCAATAGTATACTTTCTAACATGGAGGTATACTTCTATGGGAGCAAATCAGAAGGAAGCCGTGGCAGCGCTGCACCGGGAGCGGATGCTGGCGGCGGCAGAGGAGCTTTTTCAGCAAAAGGGCTTCGAACAGACCACCATCGACGATATTTCCAAAGCGTCCGGCTACAGTCGGCGGACGCTGTACGCCTACTATGTCAACAAGGAGGATTTCCTTCGCCAGATCGTCCGAAAGGGACTTCGGCAACTGGACGGGGCGCTGGAAGCCGCCGTGGGCCGGAAAACCTTCGAAATTCGGTATTTTGCCGCCTGCGAAGCCATTCTCCGTTACCTGCGGGAATGTCCTCAGTCGGCGGCGCAGGTTCAGCAGGTACAGCCGCAGCGGCTGGACGGCAACGATCCGACCGTGGGCGAAATATTGGCGCTGGGGCAGCGGATCAACGAGCGGCTGGCGGAGATGATCCGGCAGGGACAGGCGGAAGGGACCGTGCGGGCAGCTCTGCATCCGGAGCGCTGCACGATGGTGCTATGGTCGGCCTTGAGCGGACTGAACGACACCCTTCAGCGGCAGGGAGCCTTTCTGGCGGAACAGTTTGAAATTTCGCAGGAGGAATTTCAGTGGGAAGCGCTGGAACAGCTGCTCTTTTCGCTGCGAAAGGAACAGCCATGAAGCTGGAATGGGGTTTGACGGCGGGAAACGCCGAGGGTGAAGTCGACCGTCTGCTGGCAGTCAGCCGCAAGGCGGAAGGGGGACTGCCGCTGACGGAAGCTCAGGCGCGGGCGGTCGCCCAGGCCCACAGCGAAGCCCTGCGCCGAACGGGACGTATCGAGTTCGGCAAAAGCGCCGCCGAAAAGCTGGTGGAGATTTTCGCCGGTTCCCCGTGGCTGACTCGCGAAGAACAGGGGCAGCAGCTGGCCGAACTGGCGGCGCTGTTCTACGACTGCCGTGCCGAGCTGCCGGACAGCCTGCCTGACGGCTGGCTGCTGGAACAGATGCGCCGGGCGTTCGACGGCCCCTGCCGGGGCTGCATGGAGCTGATGAACGACTGCTTTCTGCTGCAGCTGCCCCGGCATTTGCGGCAGGGCGGCCGCCCGGAGGATTTCGGATGGCGGTGAGCGGCATTTTTCCCAAAGCAGATAAACAAAAAACGCCGGTCAAACCGGCGCGTAGTGCTGAAAAAAGTCCGAGGCTCGTAACCTGTTCGCGAAGTCCGGGGTCCAATTCCCCGGGGGAGCTATGCAGGACGGCCTCTCTTGCAGTATACTCGCCGCAGACAACCCTGTCAACGGGAATTTTGCGGAACAGGCATGGAAACTTTGTTCCTTGATGCGCAAAGAAAGGAAGAAACGATGGAAGCCAACGCTCTGGCAAATGGACAGGGGATCGACCCCCAAAGGCTGCGCTCTGGGGATTATTTCGCTTCGCTGACGGAGGAAGCCCTTGCCTGCGGGCTGCTGACAGAGGATGACCTTGCCCGTCTGCAGGCACAGCTGCCGGGGCTGCTGCGCCGCATGGCCGCCGAATATGCCGGGGAGGGCTGCGGCTCCCTGCCGGTGGAGACCGCCGGGGAAATGCTGCGTTCCCTGCAATTTGCCATTGGCGCGGCGCTGAAGGGCTATGCCGCCTCGGAACAGGCCGCGATAGCGCTGAAGGAACGGCCATTGAACGAACTGTACGACGAAGGGCTTTGCCGGGTGCGTCAAAAGCTGCGGACGGTGCGGCTTTTGCAGCGGAGGATCCTGAGCCGATTGTTTCAGACCCCGAACGGATTCTGGCGTTCCACCATCGAAGGCGGGGTCAACGGATTCTTTCGGCTGTACCGGCCGGAGTTCGCCGCCCATGAGATCCATATCACAGCGGATTATCCGCCTCTGCTGGGTCGGCCCGCCTTGCAGGGCGTGGAATTTATGGAGCGCTATCTGCAGGAGATCGACGGAGAAAACGCCTTTCTGCGCACCTTTCCTCCCCGGGCGGTACACCGGCTGCTGCTGGGCCTGAGCCGGGAATACGCCGGCGCGCCGGTGAACCTGTTCGAGCCGGTCTGCCTGTCGGCGCTGGGGCTGACGCTGTGCGGACGCTCTCCGCTGGCACTGGACTTAACGCCCGACGAGGTGGAAAAGCTGGCCCGAGATTTCGAAAACAGAACGATGATCCGTCCGGCGCTGGAAAATGCGCTGAACCGGCTGGGGGAGCAGCTGGCGCTGCCGGGCCGGGCGCTGCGCTATGCCGCCCAATGTCTGCCCAAGCTGGAGGAAACCGTCCGTGCCGCACTGGAGCTGGGAAAGCCGGAACGGGCGTTTCTGCTGCCCGCCGATGAAAATGTCCCCGAGCCGGAGCTGTTCTACGGCGAAAGCATGGACAGTCGGGATTATGAGCGCCTGTTGACACGGCTGGTTCAGGCGGATTCCCCGGAGGAGCAGGCGGCGCTGATCGGGGAAAACGTCCATTCGCTGGCCGACTTGCTGGACCTGCTCACCGATCTTGACGCGGGAGACGATGCGCTCGTCGCACTGGTGAAGCGTCTGCCGCCAGATGCGCTGGCGGGGCTTCGGACCCATTACGCCGACGGCCTGCTGGCCGAACGGGAGGCTGACCGGCGGCTGTGCCGGGCGCTGGAGATGCCAAAAGGGAACGGTTGATACCGCTCCCTTTTTATGGTTTCGTTGGTGCTTGCGCGTTGCTGTCCGCTTCTGCAACTGCTTTCTTCGCCCAATCGATCATTTCCAAAACAGCGCCTTTATAATCTTCGTTTGCCACGAAATCGGTGCAAGCTTCTATTGAATCGTTTATATAATCTTCGAACACAGTTGTCATTTCGCCAGCGGTAGAAACATAATGATAGCGTTGATTCATGTCAATATAATAAATCAATCCGCTTGCCAAACGTCCAAACCCAAAGTTTCCTGAGTCGAAAAAAGCATCTGCAATCGTCTGCTGGTTGCCGGAACCTAAATAATCATCAGTGGTGAGTACGACGAAATCAACGTTGGTTTTTCTCTGAAAAACCGAAATTTCGTTTTCCAGCTCTTCGATTTCGCTTTGTGAAAAAATTCCTGCATTGTCAAAGACACGCCATGACTCCGCAACCGCTGACGTACAAATAACCAAACAAAATATAATAACAGCCGCAATTTTCCTCATCGAAATTCCCCCTTTTTCAAAAATTGTACGGCATTTGCAAGAAGAAAAGCAATGGAAAAACCGGCACAAACGAGAAGAATGCAAAGCAGTATCTCTGCTGCCCTTCTCCCCCTTTCCCGTCCGGTTGCACCGAAAGGCCGGGGGCAGTATAATAGAAGTTGCCCGCCGGCAACTTTGGCGGGCCAGTCCACATCGGGAGGTTTTTTAGGACGATGGAGGAAGAAAGAAAAAACGCGGCCGGTGAGCAGGCCGAGGAAATAACCCAAACGGTGGAAAATCAACGGAAGGCCGAGGCAAAAGCCCGGCGGAAAAACGAAAAAAAGGCTGCGAAGGCTGCACGAAAGCTGGAAAAGGAGCAGGCGCGCCGGGAACGCTCCGTTCGCAAGCAGGCGGAGAAAACCGCCCGTACCCCGCACCTGCGGGAACGGGAGCTGTTCGAGCTGTGGATCAACGGCTTTGAAAAGGAGCATCAGGCCCTTCTGCGGGAATATTTCGATGGGCTGAACGCCCATCTGTCGCTGGCCCGGGACGAAATGATCCAGTTCCGCCGGGACTTCACCGCCGCCATCGATCTGCTGCTGCAGCTGGGCTGTCCGCTGGAGGAAGCCCTGACCCGTCTGAACCCGGAACGGCTGGGCGGCTTTTACGCATGGCCCGCCACGCTGTGGTTCCGGCTGGATGACGCGGCGAAAATTTATCCCCTGTCCATGAAGCACGGGCAGATGTCTGTGTTCCGGCTGGCGGCGGTTCTGAAGGAGCCGGTGAAGCCGGAGCTTCTGCAGATCGCCCTGCATTTCACTATCCAGCGCTTTCCCGGCTTTGCCACCACCGTGCGCAAGGGCTTTTTCTGGCATTATCTGGATCAGACCAAACGGCGCTACTGCATCCAGCCGGAGACGGATATTCCCGTCCGACCGCTGAAGATCGCCGCCAGCGGCTCTCAGAGCTTCCGGGTGCTGTATTATGAAAACCGTATCAGCGCGGAGTTTTTCCACATTCTGACCGACGCTACCGGGGGCATGTGCTTCCTCAAGACCCTGCTGGCGGAATATCTACGGCTACTGGGCACGGACTGCCCCTGCGGCGACGGCATTCTGGACGTGACTCGGCCGCCGCTGGCCGGGGAAAACGAAAACGCTTTCCCGGCGGCAGATCGCCGGGGCAAGGGCTCCGGCCTGACCGACCGGGCGGCCCTGCAGCTCAGCGGCCGGCTGGCCCCGGTGCACCCCTGTCGCATCCTGCACTTCGAAATGGACGCGGAAAAGCTGCGGGAGGCTGCCCGCAACCGGAACGCCACCGTCACGGCCTATCTGCTGGGGCTTCTGTTTTTGGCGGGACGGCGGGCCACGGAGGCCATGGGCGGCAGCTTCAACATTCAGGTGCCCGTCAATATGCGCAAGTTCTATCCCTCGCCCACGCTGCGCAATTTTTCCATGTACTGCGGCATTCGACTGGATATGGAGCAGGTGACCACACTGGACGACATTCTGCCGGAAATTCAGCATCAGCTGACGGAGAAAGCCTCCCGGGAGGCCATGACCGAGATGATCCATTCCTCCACCCGGCTGGTGAACTCGGTGCGCTTTGTGCCGCTGTTCATCAAGGCCCCCATCGCCCGGGTGATCTACGGCTTTCTGGGGGATAAAATTTTCACCAACACCCTGTCCAATCTGGGTGTGGTGAACCTGCCCCCGGAGATGCAGAGCCGGGTGGATCATCTGGAATTTTTGCTGGGCACGCTGGTGACGAATCGTGCGGGCTGTGCGCTGGTGACCTGCGGCGGCAAGGCCGTGCTGACCATCGCCAAGCAGACCGCCGACCCCTCGCTGGAAGAAGCACTGTGCCGCCTGCTGGACGGCGATCAGGTGCCCTATGCCGTGAAAGGAAGCGTTCTGTATGAAGGTTGAGAGCGTCTATCCCATCCCCCCCAAGCGCCGCATCCAGCGGCATCAGCTGATCTGCGCGGCCCGCTGGCCCTTTCTGGCGGCGGCGGTGGCCTGCCCGGTGGTGAACCTGTGCCTGGGCGGCAGCGCGTGGAGTCTGGTGGCCCTGTGGGGGCTGTGGATGCTCTGGGGCGATCTGGTAGCCCCGACAATGGTGGAATACAACCGGGTCAGCCAGTTCACCAAGGTACTGGCCCAGTGCTGCGGCCTTCTTTTGCTGATCGACCTGATCCTTGCCCCGGGCCGCATTCGGAACCTCCTGCCCATCGTGTGCTTTGCCGGGCTGACCGTGGCCGCCGTGCTGTTTTTCACCGATTTCAGCCGGCAGAAGCAGAACATCATCCCACTGATGCTGTTGTGTCTGGTGGCGTTCCTGTCGGCGGGCGTATGCCTGCTGGTGCCCGGCGTGGAAAGCCAGTGGGGGCTGATCGTACTGGCGGCCCTGTCCTTCGGACTGTTCGTGGTCTGCGCCGTCTGTCTGGGCGGCGGGTTTTTCCGCGGGCTGCATAAGTATTTTCATGTGAAGTAAAAAAGTTCCCACGATTCCGCAGCGCCCAATTTGCTTCGGAACCGGGGAATTTTCTTTACAGCTCTGTTTTCTGGCCGACGGCATATCCTTGATCGTACACCCGCTGCAGCACCGCCGGGTCTCGTTCCAACCGGCCCATTTCGATGGGGCGGCGGGGACGGATGACCTTGGCGACGCCGTCCTGCTCCAGCTGGCGCAGACGGTCGAGACTTTGATTGTAGGCCTCGTGACGGCAGCGGAGCCGCTGCTGCAGGGCAGGATATTTTCCGTACCACAGGTCGATAGGCAGGGAGGGCATGGGCCCCTTGCGGTAGGAGCCGTCCCGGGTCAGGACGACTACCAGCCGGTCGTAGCCCAGCGCCCGCATGGCCTCAAAGGGGATGCTGTCCACAATGCCGCCGTCCAGATACAATCCGTCCCCAACCGCCACGGGCTTGGAAACAAAGGGCAGCGACGCAGAGGCCCGCAGCGTGTCCATCTGCTCAAACACGTTTTCGATCAGGGGATATTCCGCATGGCCGGTCTCGATGTTGGTCACCACAGCGTAAAAGGGCACGCCGGAGGCCTGAAAGCTCTGCTGATCAAAGGGATCCAGCTCCGTGGGCACCGTGCCGTAGGCAAAGTCCGGGCTAAACAGATTGCCGGTCCTTAAAAGCGGGCCGGGGCCCATGTAGCGGGGGTCGCGGATATAGCGCTTGTTGTAGCGGATGACGCGTCCCGGCTGCCGGGATAGAAAATTCACCCCGAAGACCGCCCCGGCGGAAACACCGATCACCCCGTCAAAATGAAGGCCCCGGGCGTAAAAGGCGTCCAACACCCCGGCGGTGAACATGCCGCGCATCCCGCCGCCTTCCAGAACCAGTCCTGTTTTCATCCTTATGCTCCCTTCCGCGCAGCCCAATGAGCGCGCTTCCCCTTTATTATACACCTGAAAAGGCCGGGAACCAATCGGCGGCATTTGCTCAAAACCGCCTTTTTTCAGCCAAAATCCGGGAAGGATTGAAATTTTCCCGGTGACAGGGTATAATAAATTCGTGTCATTTTGACCAATATGGAGGGAAACGCGTGTATAGGCTGCTGATCGTCACCGGAAACCAGAGTGTGAGGGACTTGTTCACCGCGATGGAAGGCTGGGAGAGCTTGGGCTTCAAGCCGCCGCGTCTGCGTCAGACCACGCAGGAAGCGCTGGAATGTATGCAGAAGCACCAGATCGACGCGATCGCCGTGGACGACGGCCCGGCTTTTGACGAGCTGAACCGCTTTGTGGAAGAACAGTGCCCGGCAATGCTCCGTTTTCCCATTGAAAAGACCCCGGACGAGGAATGGAAGGTCATCCGGGAGCTGGATCGGATGCTGGGAAACCTTCACGCCGATCATTATAACGACGAATACGATCTGATGGGCTCTCTTTCCCACAGTCAGGAACGGCTGCTGAAGGGCATCGTCTGCGGACTGATCCCCACGGAGAAGGAGCTGCGGGCCCGTCTGTTCATGCTGCGATGCAGGGAAAAGCCCAACGTGCCCTGCGTGCTGGCCCGCCTGACCATGGATATGGACGATCCCTTCCTGACCAACCGCTGGCATTACGGCAGCGAGCGTCTGGAGACCGCCCTGCGCAACTTCTTCGGCGTGCGCCAGCGGGATATGTACCTGCACGTGGCTGTGATCTCGCCGGAGGAGGTGCGGGTGCTGTGCTACCCGGTCACCGAGGACGATACCCTGCTGGAAAGCGCGGTGCGCGCCTACGTGGAGGAGACCGCCCAGCAGATCGACCACTATCTGGGGCTGCATATGCAGGTTGCCGAGGTGCGGCTGGTGCCGGGCCTGTCGGCCTTCGCCGCTGAAAATCTGAAATAAAAAAGCCGTCCGCCTGCGGCGGCAGTAAGGAGAACAATATGGGGATTTTTAAGGATTTGGTGACCAGCCAGCTGATCGACGTGATCGAGTGGACGGACGACAGCCAGAATACCATGGTGTACAAATATGACATGAACGGCAAGGAGATCATGATGGGCGCGCAGCTCACCGTGCGGGAAAGCCAGGCGGCGATCTTCGTCAACGAGGGCAAGCTGGCCGACGTGTTCCAGCCCGGCCGTTATGAGTTGAGCACTCAGAACATGCCCATCCTGACCAAGCTCAAGGCGTGGAAGTTCGGCTTCAATTCTCCCTTCAAGAGCGATGTGTACTTCATCAACACCAAGCAGTTCCTCGACCGGAAGTGGGGCACCGCCAACCCGGTCATGATGCGGGACACCGATTTCGGCATGATCCGCATCCGGGCCTTCGGCTCCTTCGCCTTCCGCGTGAAGGAACCCGAAACCTTCATGAAGGAGTGCTTCGGCACCAGCAGCCTGTTCACCGTGGAAGGCGTGGAGGGCCAGCTGAAGAGCATGGTGGTCAGCGGCCTGAGCGACGCCATTGCCCAGAGTAAGATCCCCGCGCTGGATATCGCCGCCAACTACAGCGGCCTGAGCCAGTACTGCATGAACGCGCTGAATACCAAGGTGGAAGCGCTGGGTCTGACCCTGACCAATTTTGTCATTGAAAACGTGAGCCTGCCCGAAGAAGTGGAAAAGGCCATGGATAAGCGCACCTCCATGGGCGTGCTGGGCGATATGGGCAAGTATGCCCAGTTCCAGGCGGCCGAGGCTATGCGGGACGCGGCCAACAACCCCAACGGCATGGCCGGTGTGGGCGTAGGTATGGGCGCGGGCATGGGCATGGGCCAGATGTTCACGCAGGCTTTCGGCGGCGCTCAGCAGCAGGTTCCTGCCGCCCCCGCGGCTCCTGCGGCTGCGACGGTGGCCTGCACGGCTTGCGGCCAGCCCATCGCGGCGGGCAGTAAGTTCTGCTCTTCCTGCGGCGCAAAACAGGAAGAAAAGCCCGCCGGCGGCTTCTGCCCCAACTGCGGCGGCAAGGTCGAAGCAGGCAGCAAGTTCTGTCCCAACTGCGGCAACAAGATGGCGTAACGCCATGAAAATACGAATCGACCGCGCTCGTCGCGGTCGATTTTTTGATGAAGGGAAAAGCAGATGGAAAATTTTGATCTCCAAGCCTACTGGGACGCGGTGCTCCGGCAGGACGCACAGGCCATGGAAACCTTTCTGGCCCCGAACGCCATCGTCAACTGGCACTGCACCAATGAAAGCTTTACCGCCGCGGAATTTGTCCGGGCAAACTGCGAATATCCCGGCCAGTGGGAGGGCGAAATTCAGCGGGTGGAGCCGATCCCGGGAGGAATCGCGGCGGTCGTCCATGTTTATTCGGCGGATCGTGCGTTGTCTTTCCATGCAGTGGCCTTTGTTCGTCTGACGGACGGGAAGATCACCCAGCTGGACGAGTATTGGGGCGATGACGGCCCCGCGCCCCAGTGGCGGCAAGATAAAAATATCGGGCGGAAAATTCGGGACTGACCCCGGATTCCGCCCGATATTTTTGGAAATGAAAAACTCCCCCGCGCGAGGCGGGGGAGCGGAATGCTCTTGGAAAAAGCAATTACTTGATTTCGACAGTAGCGCCGACTTCGGCCAGCTTTTCCTTGATCTTTTCGCATTCTTCCTTGGAAGCGCCTTCCTTGATGGTCTTGGGGGCGGATTCCACGAAGTCCTTGGCTTCCTTCAGGCCCAGGCCGGTCAGCTCGCGGACAACCTTGATGACCTTGATCTTCTCGGAGCCAGCGTCCTTCAGGATGGCGTCGAACTCGGTCTTTTCTTCTTCAGCGGCAGCAGCGCCAGCAGCAGCGCCGGGCACAGCCACAACAGCGGCGGCGGCGGAAACGCCAAACTTTTCTTCCAGGGCCTTCACCAGATCGTTCAGCTCGAGAACAGTCATTTTCTCGATCTCAGCAATAAATTCCTCGTGAGTCATTACGGATAACCTCCATTCATAATCATGTTTTTGGGGGCGCGTCATGCGGCGCGCTCAGCACTTAGGCTTCGGGGGCGGCAGCGGTGTCTTCGCTGTTCTTCTTGGCGATAGCATCCAGAACGCGAACGAAACCAGCGATGCTGCTCTGCAGGCTGCCAAGCAGGCGGGCCAGCAGGACTTCGCGGCTGGGAACGGTCGCCAGTTCCTTGATCTGCGCGTCGCTCAGGATCTCGGTGCCCATCAGACCAGCCTTGATCTGAATCGCATCGGTCTTCTTCTTGTCGATGAAGTCGCTGACGATCTTGGCGGGGCTCACGGGGTCGCTCATGCCAAAGGCAAAAGCAGAGGGGCCGTTGAGCACATCGTCCAGACCTTCGATGTTCAGCTCGTGCAGGGCACGGCGGACCAGCGTGTTCTTCAGAACACAGTATTCCACGTTGTTCTGACGGAACTGAGCGCGCAGGGCGGTAACGTCTTCCACGGACAGGCCGCTGAAGCTGACCACGATGACGCTCTGGGCATCCTGAAACTTCTTCACGATGTCGCTGACGACTTGCTTTTTGATCTCGAGATTCTTGCTCATTTGAGTTGCACCTCCTTTTTGAAATGGTCGATTCCAAAAAGAAAACCCTTGCAGGCGCAAGGGCGAACATGTCGCAGGGGATTTCTCCCGCCTTACACCTCGGCGGGCGCTGCTTACGCTTCTTATGAGGGACAGGCCCTCACCCGCTGTCTTCGGCATAGGTTTCCAAAGAATCGTTTATGATTATACGGATTTTTCCCCTGTTGTCAAGCGTTTTTTCCGCTTTCTTCCGCGTTTTCGAAGGGCTCCGGCTCATTTTTCGGCACTTGGCAGAAAGGCTCGGAAATATGTTTGTTAAAGAAGTGGACGAAGGGCCCAAGGCAAAGGGCGCAGGCCAGCGTTCCCCAGCCCACGATGCCGCCCAGCAGGAACGCCAGCAGCGTGAACGTGCCATCCACCGCGATGCGGCACCAGAAATAGGGGATCTTGGACAGCCGGTCATCCAGCGTCAGGGCAAGGCTGTCATAGGGGGAAGCGCCCAACTCCGAGGACTGGTACAGGGACACGCCCAGACTGACGAAGGGCAGCGCCAGCAGCATGATGATAAAGCGGGGCAGGAAAGCTTCCGGGAAGGTAAAGAGCTGCTTGAGCAGCCACGTGCTGCCGTCGGCCACCATGCCCAGCAGGAACCAGTTGACGAAGGTGCCCAGCCCGATAAATTTTCGGCCCCAGATGATCTCGATCAGGAACCAGCCTGCGCCGCAGATCCACAGCATCGGAGCCAGCGCCATGCCGACCTTGTTCGCCAGAGCCAGCACAAAGGCGGTGCTGGGGGCGTTGCCCAGCAGCGTCATCCGAAAGATCGCCACACCGATTCCAATCAAAATATTGCCCAGAAATACCGCGATCAGCCGCCGCGCAGTATACCGTTTCACGCTTCGTTCCATCCTTTATTCACAAAATGAGGGGAAAGCCCAAAGAGAGCGCCGCGCTCCTGTCGGAAGGCGCGGCGCTCCCTGCTCAGCCTGAACAGGAGACGGCGGGTCAGTCCACCGCCTTGGTATCGATCTCGTGCTTCAGCTTGGCAACCAGCTCGTCGATGGTCATATTGCCGATGGTCTCGCCCTTGCGGGTACGCACGTTGACCACGTTCTGCTCTACTTCCTTGTCGCCCAGCACCAGCATGTAGGGGATCTTCATCATCTGGGCCTCCCGGACCTTGAAGCCGATCTTCTCGTTGCGCAGATCCAGCTCGGTGCGGATGCCTTCTTTTTCCAGACGGGCAGCCAGCGCCTTGGCCATTTCGTCGCTGCGGTCGGTGATGGTGAGAATCTTGGCCTGCACGGGGCTCAGCCACAGCGGGAACGCGCCGCCGAAGTGCTCGGTCAGGATGCCGATAAACCGCTCGATGGAGCCCAGCACCACGCGGTGGATCATCACGGGACGGTGCTTTTCGCCGTCCGCGCCGGTGTAGGTCAGGTCAAAGCGCTCGGGCAGGTTCATATCCAGCTGGATGGTGCCGCACTGCCAGGTACGGCCCAGGCAGTCCTGCAGGTGGAAGTCGATCTTGGGACCGTAGAATGCGCCGTCGCCCTCGTTGATGGTGTAGGGCACCTGCAGGTCGTCCAGAGCGCCCTGCAGACCTTCGGTGGCCTGCTGCCACATTTCGTCCGTGCCGATGGAGTTTTCCGGCCGGGTGCTCAGCTCCACCGTATAGGGGAAGCCGAAGGTAGAATACACCTTGTCGATCAGGTGATACACGCCCTTGATTTCGTCCCGGATCTGGTCGGGGGTCATGAAGATGTGGGCGTCGTCCTGCGTGAAGCAGCGCACGCGCATCAGGCCGTGCAGCGCGCCGGACAGCTCGTGACGGTGCACCAGACCCAGCTCACCGGAGCGGATGGGCAGGTCGCGGTAGCTCCACGGCTTGCGCTGGTAGACCAGAATGCCGCCGGGGCAGTTCATGGGCTTGATGGCGAAGTCCATGTCGTCGATCTTGGTGGTGTACATGTTCTCCTTGTAGTGATCCCAGTGGCCGGAGCGCTCCCACAGGGCTCGGTTGAGCATGATGGGCGTCTTGATCTCCTCATAGCCTGCTTCCCGGTGAATCTCGCGCCAGTAGTCTTCCAGACAGTTGCGCAGGATCATTCCCTTGGGGTAGAAGAAGGGGAAGCCGGGGCCCTCGTCCCGGATGTCGAACAGATCCAGCTCGCGGCCCAGCTTGCGGTGGTCGCGCTTCTTGGCTTCTTCGATGCGGGCCAGATAGGCGTCCAGCTCGGCCTTGTCGGTGAAGGCGGTGCCGTAGATGCGCTGCAGCATCTTGTTCTTTTCATTGCCGCGCCAGTAAGCGCCGGCGATGGAGGTCAGCTTGAAAGCCTTGACCTTGCCGGTGGAGGGCACATGAGGGCCCGCGCACAGGTCGGTGAAGTCGCCCTGACGGTAGAAGGAAATGTGCGCGTCCTCGGGCAGGTCGCGGATCAGCTCCACCTTGTAGGGCTCGCCCTTTTCTTCCATGAATTTGATGGCTTCTTCCCGGGGCAGCTCGAAGCGTTCCAGCTTGTCGTTCTTCTTGACGATGCGGCTCATTTCCTTCTCCACTTCCTTCAGGAAGTCGGGGGTGAAGGGCTCGTCCACGTCAAAGTCGTAGTAGAAGCCGTTGTCGATGGCGGGGCCGATGGCCAGCTTGGCCTCGGGATGCAGCTTTTTCACGGCCTGAGCCAGCACGTGGCTGGCGGTGTGGCGCAGCACCCGCTTGGCCTCGTCGTCCTCAAAGGTAAGGATCTCCAGCTCGCAGTCATGGTCGATGGGCTGCCACAGCTCCACGATCTTGCCGTCCACCCGGGCGCACAGCGCCTGCTTTTTCAGCTCCTGACTGAGCTGACCGGCGATCTCCAGAGGGGTCATGCCGTTTTCAAACTCCCGCTGGCCGTTTTTCAGGGTAATCAACATGGGTTTCTCCTCCTTGTTTTTGGGGAACGAAAAACGCCCCCACGATTTCGGTTTCGTAGGGGCGAATGAAATTCATCCGCGGTTCCACCCTGCTTTTTGCTCATTGGACGCGCTGTAACGTGCGCTCACGTGCTGCGGTCGGCAGGCGGTACCCGTTCGGTCTTTTGCGGCGCGCTTTCAGCCGGGGCGCGGCCTCTCTTTGGCAAAAGGAGATAGGAAGGGCTTGATCTGCGTCATTCCGTTAGCCAAGGGCATTGTAGCGCGGAAAACCGCCCCGTGTCAAGATGGGAAACGCAGGATTTTTTCCCTGTTTTCCGGGTATTTTTCCCGCTGCTTTTCTTTTGCCCTTCTCTTTACTTTTTGGGGATGATAATGGTAAACTGAATCGTTACCATAGGCGAAGGGAGTTTCTCCCGGCGGAGGACGCAGGGTCTTCCGCGCCAAACGACGAAAGGACGAGACGGGAATGAAAAACAGGGTTTGGAAAAAGGCCGTGGTGCTGGCGCTCCTCAGCTGCCTGCTGGCGTGCTGCGCCGTGCCGGGGGCACAGGCGGAGGATTTTTTCACCCTGAATGTGGATATGCTGGATATGGATTCGCTCAACCAGAACGATTATGTGGCGGCGAACCTGTCCGCGGCCTGTCAGGGCATCCGGGTGCTGAAAACCATCAGCACGTCCAGCGAACTGGCGGAGCCTGTGCGGCTGTCCCTGACCCGGATGGATACGCAGACCCTTCTGTTTGACAAGGACTACGGCTACCAGAGCCGCAATTTTGACAGCGACGTGATCTACCTGCCCTACGGCGGCGGCTCCACCGTGCCCTATCTGGTGACGCTGTATGTGGGCGACACGGTGTATGCCATGCCCTTTATGCAGCTGCAGCCCCGGCTCCAGTTCAACAGCGCCTGCACCTACGGCGTGCGGCTTCGGGATCTGGGCCTTGGCGGGGACTGGCTCATGGGCACCATGCTGAACCTGACCGAGCTGCGCAGCGTGGGCATGAAGGAGATTCCCCTGTGCGCCAGCAACGCTTTTTATATCGGCAGCGCCACGGTGATGATGCAGGGCGATTATCTTTCCGTCCAGCTGAATTTCTACCCGGAGGCCAATGTGGAGGTGCACGGCGCGTCTGTGTACGTCATCACGCAGGGCGCGTCCCTGACCGGCGACCCGGCGTATTCCGGCGCGGCGGCCCTTTCCATAGGGGACTGGGCGGATGTGACCGGCGCGTCTACGGCGCTTCTGTACCTGCCCATGCAGGTCAGCTACGACCCATCCGGTCTGCCCGCGCTTTCTTATGACCTTGGCAGCGCCTCCACGCAGGAGCAGCTGAATCTGTGGCAGCAGAATCTTTCCGGCGCGGCGGAGCCTTCCGACACCTTTGTGCCGGATACGGATTGGCAGATCGTGGAGACCCCCGAACCCTACTGGCCGGAGAACTCCAACGGGGAATCCGGCAGTGTCGGCGAATGGAACCAGCAGGAACCATCGGACGAAAGCTCCGTGGAGCGCGGCTGGTAAAACAAAATTCAAAGCCCCGTCTTTCGTTAACGTGCGAAAGACGGGGCCTTCTGTTTTTTACCGGCTTTTCAGGGTGATCAGGTGGATCTGCGGCGGGGCGAACAGCCGCACCGGCGCGCCGGAGGTGCCCACGCCGTTGCTGATGAGCACGGCGGCGCGGTTTTCTTCCAGCCAGCCGCTCATGTACCGTGGGCCTACGTCCGTCTTGAGATTGAAGAAGGGCGATTTGCCGAAAAAGCTGATCTGTCCGCCGTGGGTGTGACCGAATAGCGCCAGATCGAACCAGTGGTTGTCGCCGTCGCTGCTCTTGGCCTTGAGCATATCGGGCAGCAGGTCGGGGGTGTGCCCGGCGAAGATCACAAAATCGCTGGCTTTGACCTGCGAGGCCACGCCCTCCACGTCCGGGTAGCCGTTGTAATAGTCGTCCACGCCAGCAATGTAAAAGTACGTCTGCCCCCGCTTGACCGCCGCCACGTTGTTCACCAGCGGGATGATGCCCCGGCCCTTGATGGTGCCGATGAGCACGGAAAGATTGCTTTCCGGCTCGGTGCGGTCGTGGTTGCCCAGCACCGCATATACGCCGATCCGGGCGGAAATGGAAGGCAGGTTCTCGAAAAATTCGATGGCCCCATCGCTGTCCTCTGCATAGTCGCCGCCCAGAATGACCAGATCGGCACTGAGCCCGTTGATCGTCTTGACCAGCTCGTTGACCCGGCTTTGGGAGAACCAGCGGCCCTGATGGATGTCCGTGGCGTAGACGATCTTCAGGTTTTTCAGATTGGCGGGCAGGTTGGCCACCTGCACCGTGTGCTCGTCTACCGTCAGCGTCCGGGCTTCGATAAAGGGATAGATACACAGCGCCAACAGCGCCAGCAGCACCAGCGCCAACCGGACGGGGAAATGCCGCCGCTGGGGTTTCCGATAGCGATAATGATATTTCGGCAAGGGAGGACCCTCCTTTGAGCGAGCGTTGACAGAGGAACTGATTCATTGTACACTTTTTGGAAACCAGACACAAGGGGGAGATCGCGTGAAGCCCGGCACTGGAAAAACTTTCCGGCCTATTGGCCCGACGACGTATCTAAGTCCCATCCCGGCGGTGATGCTGGGCTGCGCCGACCCGGAAAACGGCTATGAGGCCAATTTGATTACCGTGGCATGGACGGGCGTGGTGTGCACCAGGCCACCCATGGTCTCTGTCAGCATCCGCAAAAGCCGGTTGAGCCACGAGTTGATCCGGCGCACCGGGGAATTTACCCTGAACCTGACCGGGCGCAGCCTGTGCCGGGCCGTGGACTTCTGCGGGGTCAAAAGCGGTCGGGACGTAAACAAATTCGAGGCCTGCGGGCTGACCCCCATCCCTGCGCCGCCGCTTACTCACGCCCCCGCTGTGGAGGAAGCGCCCGCCTATCTGTGCTGCCGGGTGAAAAGCGTGCAGGAGCTGGGCAGCCACGATCTGTTTCTGGCGGAGGTGGAGCAGGTCTATGTGGCGGACGAATACTTTACCGAGTCCGGCTCCATCCGGGAAGAGGATATGGAGCTGGTGGCCTATGTCCACGGCAAATACTGTACCGTAGGCAAGCCGCTGGGCTTCTTCGGCTACTCTGTCGCGTCCCCCAAGGCATTGAAACGCCGAAGCGCCCCCAAGGGCGGCGGCAAACGGAAAGGATGAAGGAAGATGGCTTACGAGCTGCTGCTGGCCGACGCGGACGGCACGCTGTTTGATTTTGACGCGGGCGAACAGAACGCCCTGACTGAGCTGTTTACCCATTTTGACATTCCTGTGCGGGAAGAAAATTTTCAGACCTATCACCGGATCAATCGGGAGCAGTGGGCGCTGCTGGAGCAGGGCAGGACGACCCTGCCGGAGCTGCAGGTGGCCCGCATGGCCAACTTCCTTGCGGCGGTGGGGCTGCGCCGTTCCCCGGAGGAGATGCACCTTTATTTCCGGGACCGGCTCAGCCACCAGAGCATCCTTCTGCCCGGCGCGGAGGCTTTCTGCGCCCGGGTGGTCGAAAAAATGCCCATCTGTCTGGTCACCAACGGCGTGGCGGCCATTCAGCACGCCCGTTTTGACCGCTGCCCGATCTCACCCTATCTTAGCGGCCTGTTCATCAGCGAGGAGCTGGGCGCGGCCAAGCCAGATCCCGCCATCGTCCACGCGGCGCTGCGCCGCATGGGCGTCGCACCCGAAAACGCCGTGATGATCGGGGACAGCGCGGCGGCGGATATCCCTGCAGCCAACGCCGCCGGGGTGTTCAGCATTCTGTTCACCAACGGTCGTCCCGCCCCGGAAAACCATGGAGCCAATGCGGTCGCGGCCAGCTATGAAGAGGCCGAACGGCTGATTCTTGGTTAAAGCCCAATGCGTCTGCCGGTCTGCTTTTTCGGACGGGCAGGCGATTTTTTGCTCTGCCGGGGGGCAAAACCTCCGTACTTGTTCCCAAAGTCGTTTCATGATATAATATAATACTGAATCTGTTCGGGCGCGGGCGAGCGCCGATTTCTGATGAATCAGGAGTGGAGAAACATCATGGACTATTCCAACGAACAGCTGCGCGCGCTGGCGCGGGAGTTCTGCCCCGCCGGGCTCGACAAAGACCCTGTTCCCCTTGGCAACGGCCATATTAACGATACCTTCCTGTTTGAATCCGAAGGGCGGAGCCATGTGCTGCAGCGCATCAACCGCAATGTGTTTCGGGAGCCGGAAAAGGTGATGGAGAATTTCCAGCGGGTCACGGAGCACATCCGCCAGAAGGTGGCCCGGGAGGGCGGCGACCCCGAGAAAGAGACTCTGCGGCTGAATCTGGCTCAGGACGGCAAGCCCTATACCTTTGACGAAAACGGCGACCTGTGGCGCAGCTACGCCTTTGTGAAGGACACCGTGACCTACGAGCGCACGGACGACCCCGCCCTGTTCCGGGAGGCGGGCCGCTGCTTCGGACGGTTCCACGACCTGCTGGACGATTTCGACGCGTCCCTTCTGCATGAAACGATCCCCTATTTTCATCATGAGCCCCGGCGTTGGCAGGACTTCCTGCGGGCAGTGGAGGAAAACCGCTCCGGCCGCGCAGATACGGCACGGAAGGAGATTGAGGGCTTCATGGCCTTCGCCGCCCTTCCTCCCGTGCTGCAGGATCAGCTGGAAGCAGGCGTATTGCCCCTGCGGGTGACTCATAACGATACCAAGCTCAACAACGTCCTCATGGACGAAAAGACCGGTCGCGCCCTGTGCGTCATCGATCTGGACACGGTGATGCCCGGTCTGGCGGCCTACGACTTTGGCGACGCCATCCGCTTCGGGGCCAGCACGGCGCTGGAGGACGAGACTGATCTGGACAAGGTACATTTCAGCCTGCCTTATTACCGCGCCTTCGCGGAGGGCTATCTGGAAGCCTTCGGCAGCCGCCTGAATGAAGCCGAGCTTCTGTCCCTGCCCATGGGAGCCAAGCTGATGACGCTGGAAGTGGGCATTCGCTTTCTGGGCGATTATCTCAACGGCGACGTGTATTTCAAGGTGGATCACCCTGAACACAATCTGGTTCGCGCCCGCACGCAGCTCAAGCTCCTGCAGAAAATGGAAGCCCATTGGCAGGAGATGAACGAGATCGTCCGGGAACTGGGAAAGGGGCGGAGCAAGGCATGAAAAAGCCGGTACTGGTCATTATGGCCGCGGGCATGGGCAGCCGCTACGGCGGGCTGAAGCAGATCGACCCTGTGGGACGCAACGGCGAGATCATTCTGGATTACTCCCTTTTCGACGCGAAACGGGCGGGCTTTGAAAAGGCCATTATCGTCATCAAGCGGGAAAACGAGGCCCTGTTCCGGGAGGTCATCGGCGACCGGGCCAGCCGCCAGATGGAGATCCAGTACGCCTATCAGGAAATGGACGATCTGCCGGAGGGCTTTTCCATTCCCGAGGGCCGCAAAAAGCCCTGGGGCACGGGCCACGCGGTGCTGGCGGCCCGGAAGCTGGTGGACGCGCCCTTCTGCGCCATCAACGCCGACGATTTTTACGGCGCGGAGGCTTTCCGTCTGGCCTATGACCATCTGACCCATTTGAAGGACGAGGGCGACGTGGCCATGGTGGGTTATCTGCTGAAGAACACTCTGAGCGAAAACGGCTACGTTTCCCGGGGCGTGTGCGAAATGGACGAAACGGGACGTCTGACTGCCCTGACCGAGCGCACCCACATTATCACCAGCGCCGACGGCCCGCTGATGACCGAAGACCTGCACACCTACACCCGTCTGGAGCCAGACACAGTGGTCAGCATGAATATGTGGGCCTTCCCGCATTCCATGATGACCGCGCTGGAGCAGGGATTCCCCGTGTTCCTGCGGGAGCAGCTGTCCAAGAATCCTGAAAAAGCCGAATACTACCTGCCCATGGCGGTGGACGCGGAAATGCAGGCCGGACGGGCCGGCGTCAGCGTCAAAACCACCCATGACAAGTGGTACGGCGTGACCAACCCGGAGGATAAGCAGGACGTGGTGGACGCGGTGGCCCGCATGGCGGAAGCCGGTCTGTATCCTGCCCCCCTGTGGCCGGAGGCATAAATGGAAAAACGGAGACCCAAAGCGGGCACAGTGGTGATGGTCGTTCTGCTGCTGGCGTTGATTGGCGTATGCGTGTACCTCGCGCCCCGCACCCGGGACGCTTATCAGGAATACCGCACGGAAAGCGAAGCCACCCCCACGCCCACGGCGGATAACGCCAACATGATGGCCGTTACCCTCGACCCCAACGCCACCCCCACGCCAACTATGCTCATCCTCAAGCTGGGCACGCAGGGCGACGAGGTGAAGAAGCTGCAGGAGCGGCTGTATCAGCTGGGTTACTATACCGGCGAGATCGACGGCCAGTACGGGCAGGGCACGGCGCAGGCGGTCATCGCCTTCCAGACCCAGCACGGCATTGCCGGGGACGGTCTGGCCGGAGAGGAGACCCGAAACCTGCTGTATTCCGACCGGGCGGAGATGTTCCGTCCCACGCCCACTCCCACGGAAACGCCCTCGGTGCTCACCATGGGCGATCGGAACGATGCGGTCAAGGCACTTCAGGCCCGGCTGAAGGAGTTGGGATATCTGGACGGCAGCGCTGACGGCGACTTCGGCGGGGCCACCAAGGCGGCGGTGGTTTGGTTCCAGACCCAGAACGGCGAAACCCCGGACGGCATCGCCGGGGCCAAAACGCTGGCGCGGCTGTTCAGCGACAGCGCGCCCAAAGCGGAACCGACGCCGACCCCCGACCCCAACGCCCTGCCCATTCTGGTCAACCGCACCCACCCGGTGGATGCGAGCTACCGTCCTGCCGATCTGGTGCTGCTGAAGGACGTGCTTCCTTCCAGCCTTGTGACCGTCAAGGGATCGGACTGCGAGGGCGACCGCACCGCCGCGCAGGCGCTCATTACCATGTTCGAGGCCGCCAAGGCCGACGGCGTGACCGGCTGGCAGATCAGCGCGGGCTACCGCAGCGTGAAGTACCAGCAGAAGCTGTTTGACAGGCAGGTGGCCGAGTACCAGAATCAGGGCCTGAGCGTCGCCAAGGCCAAAAGCGCCGCCAGCAAGCTGGTGGCCGACCCCGGAGCCAGCGAGCATCACACCGGCTTGGCCTTCGACATCACCGTGGCCGGAACCACCTTCAAGGGCACGGAGCAGCAAAAGTGGCTCCAGAAGCACTGCTGGGATTACGGCTTCATCATCCGCTATCAGGAGGACAAGGAAGCCATCACGGGCTTTCTGGCCGAGTGTTGGCACATCCGCTACGTGGGCGTACAGCACAGCGTGGTCATGCGGGACAAGAACCTCTGTCTGGAAGAATATCTGGGCGAGACGGATTGACCCCTTTCCCTATTTTGAGAAAAAAGAGTACGAGTAGTATGTATGATCTGATCGTCATCGGAGCAGGGCACGCGGGATGCGAGGCGGCGCTGGCAGCCGCCCGCATGGGCGTCAGCACCCTGCTCCTTACCTTGGACATGAATTCCGTGGCCCTGATGCCCTGCAATCCCGCTATCGGCGGCACGGGCAAGGGCCATCTGGTGCGGGAGCTGGATGCGCTGGGCGGCCAGATGGGCTTGTGCATCGACCGCACCTTCCTGCAGAGCCGGATGCTGAACCGGGGCAAGGGCCCGGCGGTCCACAGCCTGCGGGCGCAGGCGGATAAGCGCCGCTACCATGAGGACATGATGGCTACCCTGTTCTCCACCGATCATCTGACCATCCGTCAGGGCGAGGCGATGGAGCTATTGACCCAGAACGGAGCCATCAGCGGCGTGCGCACCATGACCGGCGAGGAGATCCCCTGCCGGGCGGTGGTCATCTGCAGCGGCGTATATCTGAAAAGCCGCATCATCATCGGCCAGTACTCCAAAAACAGCGGGCCGCAGGGGCTTCTGCGGGCGGAGGGGCTTTCCCAGTCCCTGACCGATCTGGGCTTCGAGCTGCGCCGTTTCAAAACCGGCACCCCCGCCCGGGTGGACGTTCGCTCCATTGACTTTGACAAGATGGAGCCCCAGCCCGGCGACGATCCTATTGTGCCGTTTTCCTTCCTGACGGTGGCCCGGCAGCCGGACATCGGGGTGAAGTATCCCCTGGAAAACCGGGCCATGTGCTATCTGACCTACACCAACGAGGAGACTCACCGCATCATTCGGGAGAATCTGCATCTGTCCCCCATGGTGCGGGGAGAGATCAAGGGCACCGGGGCGCGCTACTGCCCCAGCATCGAGGATAAAATTCGCCGCTTTGCGGACAAGGACCGCCACCAGCTCTTTCTGGAGCCGGAGGGCCTTTCCAGCCCGGAATGGTACGTGCAGGGCATGTCCTCCAGTCTGCCGGATTTTGTGCAGTGGCAGATGTACCGCTCCATCCGCGGTTTGGAGCGGGCGGTGCTGGTACGGTTGGCCTATGCCATTGAATACGACTGCATCGACTCCCGGGAGCTGAACCTGACGCTGGGCAGCCGCCGAGTCCCCGGCCTGTATTTTGCCGGGCAGATCAACGGCACCTCGGGCTACGAGGAAGCGGCGGCGCAGGGGCTATTGGCGGGCATCAACGCGGCCTGCTGGCTGCAGGGCAAGGAACCTCTCATCATTACCCGGGACATGGGCTATCTGGGCGTGATGGTGGACGATTTGGTGGTGAAGGGCACGGACGAGCCCTACCGCATGATGACCAGCCGTTCCGAGTACCGGCTGACCCTGCGGCAGGACAATGCTGACCTGCGTCTGACGGCCTTGAGCCATGCCCGGGGCTTGGCCTCCGACCGGCGCATGGCGCTGATGGAGCGCAAGAAGGCTCAGACCGAGGAAATGTTGCAGAAGCTGCACGTAGTCAAGCTGCCCGCCAGCGAAGCGCGGAACGAATGGCTGGAGCGTCACGGACAGCCCGTGACCCCTGCCACCTTATCGGCGGAGGACTTACTGCGCCGTCCCGCCATTGACTTGGCGGCGCTGGGGGAGCTATCTCCCGAATTGGTCGGCTATGCGCCTGACGCGGCGCTGGAAGCCGAGCTTTCCATTAAGTACGAGGGCTATCTGAAAAAGCAGCAGGAGCAGATCGCCCGGGCCCGGGCCATGGAGGACTGGGTCATTCCGGACGACATCGACTACAACGCCATCGAAAGTCTCCGCATCGAAGCCCGGCAGAAGCTCAGCGCCATGCGTCCCCGCTCCCTTTCGCAGGCGGGCCGCATCCCCGGCGTGAACCCCGCCGACGTCGCCGTCCTCATGGTCTACCTCCGGCGGGGCTGAGCCCCGCACCGCGGACTGCGCGCTGCGGGCGCGCAGGGGCAGTGCCCCTGCACCCCACACCGCGCCCATAGGGCGCGGGAGCATTCGAAGGACATG
>ERZ773139.1906-NODE-1906-length-22625-cov-8.778334_pt1 | contig 22625 bp, 17 predicted proteins | sample MGYA00580854_ERZ773139 | MGnify/ENA primary metagenome ERZ773139 (study PRJEB29015, sample SAMEA2737809) | human gut metagenome | biome: human gut; feature: human-associated habitat; material: faeces | place: China | collected 2012 ...
CACTGCCGACGATGTCCCACGGACAGGTGTCGAGCTCCTTTTCCACACGGTTGCGCGTGAACTGCACGACGCGGCCCGCCATGTTCTCCCACTCGTCGCCGGAGTCGCCAGTGATGCCGCCGAGCCAGCTCGATTTTTCGCACAGCTCCGGGATGTTGAACGCCTCATAGAGCGAAGCATTGACATAATCCTTCTGCTCCTCCGGTGTGCCCGCGACCGCCATGTTCATCATGTTGGCGATGTCGCAGATGGCCTCGGTGCGCTTTTCCCAGCTCGGCTCAAAGATGCGCATGACCTGAAACAGATTCGCGGTCATCGCCGCGATCTGGCGGTTGAGCTGCCGGTAGGCTTCTTCCTCTGGGATGAGCTTGCCCCACGCGGTCGGGAAGCATTTCCGCTGCTCCAGTTTTTCCTTTAGCATGGTATTCCTCCTAGTTCTTTTTCTGCGTTACCCTTATTATAGAAAATACCCCATGCCGCGAAAATGCTGCAAATTGCGCGGTTTTTGCCGGTTTACGTCGTACAGTTTGTATGGAAGCAAATCATACAATTTGTACGTGCTATTTTTGTGTAAAACAACAGATTCTTCGCCGTCCAGAGATGCGACCCATACAATTTGTATGGTAACTTCGTTGACAGCCGCTTTCTGCCGGAATATAATAAAAATCAAGAAAACGATTGGGGGAAGCTCCTATGAAGCTGTGCGCGGATATTCTCTATTGGAGACTGAAGGAGGAGCTGAAGGCCGTCGAGCTGCACGGCGCGGGCAGCATGGAGCTGACGCTGAGCCGCCCGGAGTTTTATCTCGACCGGACGCAGACGTTCGAGCAAAACCGCGTCTACGTCTGCTCTGCCGACCATCTGCCCGCGCGCCCGTCGCTGCGCGAAAATGTGTGCCTCGTCTGCCTCGGGCAGCATTGGAACCTGACGGCGTTCTATGACCGGTGCAGCGTGATCGTGGTCGAGGCGGATACGGACATCTTCCGGGTCTTCAATCTGGTGCAGCATATTTTTGACCAATACGAAGCATGGGAAGAGCGCCTCTGGCACATCCTCCGCCACGGCGCAAGCCTGCCGCAGATGCTGGAGGTCAGCCGCGACATTCTTTCCAATCCCATGCAGCTGATCGGTTCGGACTTCCGGTATCTGGCCGTGACAGATGAGGCATATTTCCAAAAAGATCTCGGCATCCGGCTGGATACCGAGACGTTTGACGCAGAGAAAATGGCGACGTTTTTGTCCCTGCACGACCTTTCCACCCATGTCCATGAACCGCTCTTATTGGAGCTGCAGGGCGCGCGGACGCTGTCGGTCAATGTGTTCGATCAGGAGGAATATCTCGGCTGCCTGACGGTGTTCGAGGCGTTCCGCCCGCTGCGGGATTCCGACCGGTCGCTCGCGGTTTTCCTTGCCAAGCTCCTGCGGCAGGCGATCCAGCAAAACCCGGTGCTCGCCAGCACCCGGTCTGCCGTCCGGCGCGCACTGCGCAGCGTCATTGCCGGGCAGCCAGTCGATTTTGAGCTGCGGCGGGCACTCAGTCAGGAAAACGGAAAGACGGACTGGGTCTGCGTCCGGCTCCAGCCGAAGCGCGGCGCGGCTCCCCTGCCCGGCGCGTATCTGTCCGCCGCGCTGGAGGAGCGGCATCCCGGCGCGATGGCCTTTGAATACGAGCGCACCGTCGCCGCGTTCCTGCCCGCCGCACAGGCTGAGCGCGAGACGACGGCGCAGCTGCTGCCGCTGCTGGACAGGCTCGGTCTGATCTGCGGCGTGTCCGGCGCGTTTTCCAATCTGTATGAGGCCAATCAGGCGTGGTTTCAGGCATCCAGCGCGCTGCAAAACGGACTTTTGCAGGACGGAAGCAGCACAGTCTTTTACTTTCAGGACTATCTGCTGCCGCAGCTGCTCTCCGGCGCGCTGGCCGGGCGGCCCTCATGGGTCTATTATCCGGATGGCCTGAAAAAGCTGAAGGCGCACGACGAAAGCTCGCAGGTCTCCTATCTGGAGACGCTGCGCGTCTATCTCGATAATAACCTCTCCGTCACCAAAACAGCGGCGGCGCTCTACCTGCACCGCTCGACGCTGCTGGACCGCCTCGCCCACATCACGCAGCTGCTCGGCTGCGACCTCAAAAACCCCGACTTCTGCCTGACCCTCGGTATCCTGCTCCGGGCGGAGCTGCAGCAGAAGAGGATCGCGCAGCCCAGAACATAGCGCGGATCGCACGATATATCCGTAAACGCACGGGACAAGGAAGCACCTTGTCCCGTGCGTTTCATGTCTGTTACCGGTTGTCCGGGATCCGCACGCAGAGCGCGCCGGAGCCGTCATAGTATTTACGGCTGGACATCATCCATGGTTTTTCCTCACGATCCCGCGGTTTCCACTTCGCTGATCGGCAGAACAAGATCGTCATAGACGATGCTGTCCTCCTGCAGGCTGCAGCGGATGCGGTAGATATAGTCGCCAAATTCGCGGACAGCCGTGCTCCGGCCGCCGATGTCCCATACAGCGCCCGCCTGCACCGGGCTGACCGCAAAGATCCCTTCCGTCCCCGGAATGCAGTCCGCGATACCGGGCCGGACGGGAAATTCTTCTTCCGGGACAGGTTCCCCCGTATAGCATTCGCCGGAGACGATGTCGATCGTCGGCGCATCCGCTTCCCCGCGGATCACCGTGTCCACGGCGACGCGCATCGTGGTGAGATACCAGACCGAATCCCCGGCCCGGATGCGAAGGTAGGAACAGTCCTGTACCGTCCCCCATACGACGATGTTGTTCACCAGCATGTTTTTGAGGTCGTCTCTTTGCATCACCGGCTCTTCCTCCCGCGAGACGAACACGGGGTTTTCCACCTGCTCGACCGGCAGGGCTGCCGCACGCTGTCTGATTACAAAAAATACGGCAATCACAATGCAGAGACAGGCCGCGATCACGCCCCATTTGACCCAGGCATGCGGTTTCTTTTCCAGAAGTTCTTTCCATCTCATCATAGGTAGTCCTCCCTTTCCGGATTCTCCCGCAGCCCTTTGCGGCAGCGGGCGCGTGTGCTTTTCTGCTGTGTCTCGTTTTATCAAAATTATAGCATACATGCGGCAAAAGTAAAAGGATATCCAGCAGATTTTTCAAGTTATGGAAAACGCCAGACGGGTCCCGTCTGGCGTTTTGCGGCTGGGAGCGTTATTGCTTTCGCGGCCTTCTGCGGTACAGGAGGGCGAAGAGGGGGGCGGCGGTGAGGGGCAGGAGGGAAAGGGCGTACAGGAGCAGGCTGTCTGTGGGGATCGCTGCGGATGCGTCTGCGGAGCTGCCGGGGAAGCTGCCCGGATCCGGCCGGCCGCCGGAAGCGGCATCGCCGGAAGCCGGTGCATCTTCAGCTGTCTGCTGCGGGTCGTCAGCATTCTGCCCTTCCCCGCTGAACTGGGACGGGCCAAAGCCTGCGGGCGGCGCATGTTCAGACCCGTCGGACACGTCCGGCGCGGTCCGCGTTTCGGAAGCAGCTGGTGCATCGAAGCCGCCACCGTCAATATACTCGCTTACGAGCTGCTGCAGATAGGCGTAGTATTGGCTGTGATATGTCTCGTTCTCCATCAGGGTATCAAAGAAGGTCGTGCCGGAGAACGCGTTGTCGATGGCGCTGTTCACAACGCTGGTAGCGTCATTGCTGCGCCCCATGCCGCCGAGGGCGAGGTTATAATCCCACGGGATGAGGTTCAGCTTTCCGCCGGCTTCATAGAGGTAATAGTTGTGGGCCATCATGCCGGACAGGCTATCCTCGTTGACGGAGAAGATGTGGACGGCCATATAGCGGAGCAGGTTGTCGACGTCCATATAATCTTCCAGGTCATTACCGTCCGAAATGTTTTTGAGAGCAGTGACCACGCGCTTGTGGTCGGCCTTTGTGGTATCTGTGATCTCGCCGTCCCAGATGGTCTCGTAGCTGTCCAGCTCATCGTCTGTATAATTGAGGTCCGCGCCGCCTCCGCTCATGGAGAAGCCGCCCTTGCCGCCGCCAAAGCCGAAATCGTCCGCAGGGCGTTCTCCGGCGGCGGCCGTTTTTTGTTCCGCAGGCGCGGCATTCCTATCCGGCGGGGTCATGTCGCCGAGATCCAGATCACCGAAATCCATATCATCGGCCTTGAAATCGCCGCCGGGGTCTCCCCCGCCGCCGATGTTCATGCTGTCCGGCTTATAGAGCTCGCCGTCCTGCACGCCGTAATTGCGGAGCAGGAAGCTGTCCTCCACGGCCTCGAGCGCAAGATAGACGCCCCAGTATTCGCCATTGACGGAGAGTTTGGCATAATTGTAAAGGGAGGCGTCCGCGCCGAGATACTGGTACATATCGTAGATCAGCGCCTCTTTCATATTGGTGGCGTCGGCATAGTTGTTGTTCAGGATGAGCTTATCCAGACCGAAGCAGGTCTGGCCGTCCACATAGTGGTCAAATTCCAGCTTGAAGCTGTAGCGGTCGGTCGTGGGGTCATTGGCGATGGAGGTCAGGCTGGTGTTGCCCTTGGGGCGGATGACCTCCGGCAGACGGGCGTCGTATTTGACTTCCAGAATGATATCGCCGGGCGCGTCCGTGGCGATGATATCCGGGAGGGCGCCGTTCAAAAAATCCCTTTGAAACAGGCTCGTGCGGATGTTGGAATCGAAGGTCACGCGGACGTTCCCGGCGGCATAGACATACGGCTCGCGCACATAGGACACCAGCACGCGCGGGCGCAGCTGCTGCGTCTTCATTTTGCAGCACAGCTCCCGGACAAGCGGCTGCGGATGGTGTAGCGCCTGTCCGCGCCGGTGTGCAGATCCTGCTGCATAACGGCCTTCAGCCGCTGCCGGAGCGCAAGGTGGTCGGCCGGGCCGATTTGATATTTCAGTTCATGCCGGTAGTTCCCGGTAAGCTCCATGAGAATGCTCCTTTCTGTTGTGTTTGGACCGTATTTTACAGCACCAGCCTGAAATCTTCCTGAAATGCAGCCGGAGATCTGCAATTTTTTCTTTTTCGCGGGTGTTTTTGCGTAAAAAAACAGCAGGGGCCGATGCGTTTGCATCGGCCTCTGCCGGAAGAAAAAGAAGACCGCCCCTCTGAGAGGGGCGGTCGGGGGTTATTTCAGTTTCCACGCGACGTCGTTGAGGAAGAGTTCGTGCTCCAGGGATTCGACGGTGGTGTCTTTGGTGATGTGGACGAATTCGATCTCCATCATGCGGGCCCAGTCGCGGAGCTGCTCGGCGGTGACGTCGTAGCTGAGGACGGTGTGGTGTGCGCCGCCCGCCGTGATCCAGCACTCAACGCCGGTGGTGAGGTCGGGCATCGCGCGCCACATGACGCGGGCGACCGGCAGGTTCGGCATGGGCATGATGGGCTTGACGGCCTCGATATCCTGTACGATCAGGCGCAGGCGGCCGCCCATGTCAATGAGGCTGACCACGACCGCCTTACCGGGCTTTCCTTCAAAGACAAGGCGCGCCGGGTCCTTTTCGTTCATGCCGATGCCGAGGAAGTGCGTCTCAATACGCGGACGGCCGGCAGCGACGGACGGGCAGACCTCCAGCATGTGCGCGCCAAGGCTGTATTCCTGACCTTTGACAAGGTGGTAAGTGTAATCCTCCATGAACGCGGACGCGCCGTTGCCGTTCTCGCCCATGGCTTTCAGGATCGCGGTCATCGCTGCGACCTTCCAGTCGCCTTCGCCGCCGTAGCCGTAGCCCTGCGCCATCAGGTGCTGGGAAGCGAGGCCCGGCAGCTGCTCCATGCCGTAGAGATCCTGGAACGTGTTCGAGAAGGCTTTGCAGCCCTCGGCGTCCATCATTTTCTTCATGGCGATCTCTTCGCGCGCCTGATAGCGGATGGCGGCGATATCGTCGGTCGCGAAGTCGTACTTTTCGCGGTAAACGTCCATCAGAGCGTCAATTTCCGCCTCGGTGACGGCGTTCATTTCCTTGACCAGATCGCCGACGGCCCAGGTGTTGACCTCCCAGCCGAGCTTCTTCTGGACCTCGACCTTATCGCCCTCGGTGACGGCGACGTTGCGCATATTGTCGCCGAAGCGCATGACCTTCATGTCCTTCGAGACGGCAACACCGATGGCGGCCTTCATCCAGCTGCCGATGCGGGCCTGCACGTCTGCGTCCTGCCAGTAACCGGCGATGACCTTGCGCGGCTTGCGGAGTCTCGCGCCGATGAAGCCGTGCTCCCGGTCGCCGTGCGCGGCCTGGTTGAGGTTCATGAAGTCCATGTCGATCTCCTCGTTGGGGATCTCGCGGTTATACTGGGTGGCGAAATGCAGCCACGGCTTCTGGAGCAGATCAAGGCCGTTGATCCACATCTTCGACGGGCTGAACGTGTGGCACCATGTCACGATACCGGCGCAATTATCATCATAATTGGCCTCTTTTACGACCTGCGTGATCTCGGCGCTGGACTTGGCAGTCACTTTATACTTGAGCGGATACGGCAGCACGGCGGAGAGCTTCTGCGCCATTTCCTCCGCGCGGTTGGCGACGGTGGTCAGAACGTCGTCGCCGTAGAGCGTCTGCGAGCCGACGACAAACCAGAATTCATAGTGTTTCATGATATCCTCCTTAGAATGCTGCGACGGCGGCCTTTTCCGCTGCGAGGCAGCTGCGGTAGCTGGCAAGGTAGCGGTCGAAGCCCGCGGCGTCTTCGGGGTCGGGGGCGAGCGTCGTGCTGCGCACTCCGGCGAAGATCTCGTCCGCAAGGTAGTCTTCAAGCGTCTCGCCGTCTTTCCCCTGCACCATGTAGGATGCGAGCAGGGCCATGCCGTACGGGCCGCCCTCGCCTGCCGACTGCATGCACGTGACCGGCGCATGGCAGGCCGCGGCCATATACTTCTGGCCGACGACCGGCGTCTTGAACAGGCCGCCGTGGCCGGTCAGGCTGTCGATCGCCACGTGTTCCCCGGCAAGGATGTCCATGCCGAGCTTCAAGGTCGCCATCGTGGCGTAGAGCTGGGAGCGCAGGAAGTTGGCCAGGGTGAACTTGCTCTCGGGCTTGCGGACGACCATCGGGCGGCCCTCATCGAGGTGCGTGACGCCCTCGCCCGCCATGTAGTTGTAGGTCAGAACGCCGGAGCAGTCGGTCTCGCCCTCGAGGCTCTTCTGATAGAGCTTCGTGAACAGCTCGCCGGTGGAGACCTCCGCGCCGAACAGCTGCGCGGTCTCGCCGAGCAGGGAGACCCAGGCGTTCATGTCGTTCGTGCAGTTGTTGCAGTGGACCATGGCGACGGGCTTGCCCGTCGGGGTGGTGACCATGTCGATCTCGGGGTAGAGCTTCGACAGAGGCTTCTCCAGAACGACCATGGCAAAGATGGACGTGCCGGCCGAGACGTTGCCGGTGCGGGGCGCGACGGCGTTCGTCGCCGTCATGCCAGTGCCGGCGTCGCCCTCAGGCGGGCAGAGGGGGATGCCCGCGGGCAGGAGGCCGCCGAGGTATTCGCTGCCGCTCGGCGTCAGCAGGCCAGCCGACTGACCGGCAGTCCGGACCTCCGGAAGGACTGCACGGATGTTCCAGTCAAAACCGTATTTCGCCATCAGCGCGTCGAATTTGTCCAGCATCGCCGCGTCATACGTCAGTGTCTCGCTGTCGATGGGGAACATGCCGGAGGCTTCGCCGACGCCGAGGACATTTTCGCCCGTCAGCAGGTAATGCACATAGCCCGCGAGCGTGGTGACGTGAGCGATGTTCTTGACGTGCGGTTCGCCGTTCAGGACGGCCTGATACAGGTGCGCGGCGGACCAGCGCTGCGGGATGTTGAAGCCGAAGGCCTCGGTCAGCTTGTCTGCGGCCTCGCCGGTCATGGTGTTCTGCCAGGTGCGGAAGGGCGCGAGCAGGTTCCAGTCCTTGTCGAAGGCCAGATAGCCGTGCATCATGCCGGAAACGCCCATGGCAGAGATCTTGCCCGGCAGCTCGCCGAGATTTTGGATGGCCGTGCGCAGGCCCTCCTGCACGTCTTCCATGTGGTACGTCCACACGCCGTTTTCCAGACTGCTTTTCCAGGTATAGTCGCCGCTTTTTACGATCTTGTGCTTCTCATCGAGCAGCACTGCTTTGATGCGTGTCGAGCCGAATTCGATGCCGAGAAAATACTGTTTCATACTTGTCACCTCAAGAATCCTTATTTTTGCGGGAAAGGACCAGACTTTGAATTACAAGGAACAAGCATATCATACCAGCTACCGTGATATTTGTCCACCATGCTTCGTCCAAACCGAGGGAAGAAACGATATTTTTGATCGTGCTGAGCGACAGAACGCCGAAAAATGTGCCGATGATGTTGCCGACGCCGCCGGTGAGCATCGTGCCGCCGATGATGGAGGCCGCGATGGCGTTCATCTCCGCGCCGCTGGCGTGCGACGGCGAGCCGGAGCCGACGTGCAGGAAATAGACGAAGCCGCCGATGCCCGCGAGGATGCCGCAGATCAGGTGCGCGAGGAACTTCGTGCGCTTGACGTTGATGGCCAGCATGTTGGCGCTGTAGCTGTTGCCGCCGACGGCGTAGACGCTTCTGCCGAACCTCGTCCAGCGGAGCACCACGAACAAAACTGCCACGACCACCAGCGCGACGACGACGCCGATCTCCACATAGGCCGGGACATACGCGCCGAGCTTATTGACCGAGCCCATGCCGGGGACATAGATGCGCGTCTCCTTGAGGGCCTTGAAGGCCTCGTTTTCCACGTTGAACTGCGTGGCGTTGACGATGGTCGTCATGCCCTTGGCGAAGAACATGCCAGCGAGGGTGACGATGAAGGGCTGGATCTCCAGATACGCGATCAGAAAGCCCTGCACGAGGCCGAAAGCCGTGCCGATGCCGAGCGCAAGCAGGATGGCCGTCAGGACCGTGCCGCCATGGAAATCCAGATTGACCGCGCAGCTCATGCACACGAGCGCGGTGAGCGTGCCGACGGAGATGTCGATGCCGCCCGTGATCATGACGAGGCTCATGCCGCACGAGAGGATGAGCAGGGCCGCGTTTTCGTTGAGGATATTGAAGAAGGTCTGCGGCTTTTTGAAGCCCGAGCCGAGGAACAATACCGCGCACAGATACATGACGACGAAGACGCAGATCGTGATGATGAGCAGCAGCTTTGCGTCCGTCAGGCGGCTTCCGCGCGTGAGCGGCGTATGGTTGGTTTTATTCCGCATGGGTGCCGGCCTCCTTCTTTTCTTCGGTCCTGTGCCGCTTTTTGAGCGCCTCGAGCTTTTCGCGGACGGTCGGCGCGCTCAGCACGACGAGGATGATGACCACGACGGCCTTGTAGGCGGGCAGGGCGCTGGAAACGACGTTGAATTTAAAGAGCGTGGTGGTGAGGAACTGGATGACATATGCGCCGAGGACGGAGGCCCAGATGTTGAACTTGCCGCCGGAGAGCGCGTTGCCGCCGAGGGCGACGGCCAAGATCGCGTCCATCTCGATGTCCTTGGCCACGACGGAGTAGTTGATGGTGGAGAAGCGGCTGACCTTGATAAAGCCCGCCACGGCCACGCACAGGCCGAGGATGACGTAGGTCAGGAACTTCACGAACTGCGGGTGGATACCGTTGAGCCGCGCGGCGCTGGCGTTGATGCCGACAGCCTGCGAGTACAGGCCGATGTTCGTGAACCGCAGCAGCGCCCAGGCGAGGATCATGCAGATGACGGCGATGAAGATCGGCGTCGGCACCGCCACGCCCGGCAGGAAGTTGCCGTAGTAGGCGAAGGACGGGTCGGAGATCATGGGCAGCTCGTTGTTGTTGATCCAGGCGGCGATGGAGCGGCCGGCGGTATAGAGGATCAGGGTCGCGACCATCGGCTGGATCTTGAAGACGGCGACGAGCGTGCCGTTGAACGCGCCGAAAAGCATCGAGACAACGCAGCAGGCCAAAAACGCCACGATGATGGGCGCCTGCAGGGTATCCGGGCGGGAATTCGTGCCGCACAGCACGCGCAGCACGACGCTGCCCGCAATGGCGATGGCGGAGCCGACGGAGATATCCTGTCCGCCGGAAGCCGCGGTGACGAGCGTCATGCCGATGGCGAGGATGACGAGCTCGGAGGCGTTGTCAAGGATGGTGATGAGGTTACCCGTCAGGACCAGATCGCCGAGGCTGTTTTCCTTCAGCGTGATGGCGAAGAAGGAGGGGTCCGCGATGAGGTTGAATACGATCAGCAGCAAGAGCGCTGCCAGCGGGATGAAGATCTGCTTCCGCACCAGGCGGGTCAGGAAGTTCCCCTGCCGCTTCTGTGTCGTTTCGTTCATGCCTGTTCACCTCCGGCGATGGTTTTCATGATGCTGCTCTGGTTTAGGTCGCTGCCGCGCAGCTCGCCGACGACCTGCCGGTCGCGCATGACGACGAGGCGGGAGCAGACGCGGAGCATCTCGTCGATCTCGGACGAGATGAATGTCACGCTCTTGCCCTCGGCGGCCAGCTGCAGCACGAGCTTCTGGATCTCGACCTTCGTGCCGACGTCGATGCCGCGCGTCGGCTCGTCGAGGATCATATAGACGGGATTGGCCAGCAGCCAGCGCGCGAGGATGACCTTCTGCTGGTTGCCGCCGGAGAGCGACTTGATGGGGGTATCGGTCGAGGCCGTCTTGATGCTCAGGAGCCTGATGTACTCCTCGGCATACTTCTCGGCCTTGGCCTTGGAGATGGGATGGAAGAAGCCGTCGAGCACCTGGCGGGCGAGGATGATGTTGTCGCGCACGGAAAGATCGCCGATGATGCCGTCGCGCTTGCGGTCCTCGGGCAGGTAGCTGATGCCGTGCTTCATGGCCGCGAGCGGCGAGGTGATCTTCACCAGCTTGCCGCCCATCTTGACCGTGCCGCTGGACACGTGGTCCGCGCCGAAGATCGCGCGGACGGACTCGCTGCGGCCGGAGCCGAGCAGGCCCGTAAAGCCGTTGACCTCGCCCTTGCGGATGGAGAAATCGAACGGGCGCACGCCGGCCGCGCTGGAAAGCCCGGACGCCTCATAGACGACCTCTGCGTTCTCCAGCGCGTCCTCGGCGCCTTCGGTCTTGATCTCAGACAGATCGTCGAGCTCCTTGCCGAGCATCTTGGACACGAGCTGCACGCGCGGCAGCTCCGCGATCTTGTACTCGCCGACGAGCTTACCGTCGCGCAGGACCGTGATGCGGTCGCAGACGGCGTAGACCTGCTCGAGGAAGTGCGTGACGAAGATGATGCCGACGCCGCGGGACTTGAGGTCCAACATGAGCTTAAAGAGCTTTTCGACCTCCTGCTCGTCCAAAGAGGACGTCGGCTCGTCGAGAATGAGCACCTTGCACTCCATATCGACCGCGCGGGCGATGGCGACCATCTGCTGCACGGCGATGGAGCAGCTCGACAGCTGCTGCGTGGGCGCGGCGGGGATGCCGAGGGAGCTGAGAAGCTTCTTTGCGTCCGCGTTCATCTTGCGCCAGTTGGTAAAGGCGCCCTTGGTCCTGCCGATATATAGATTCTCCGCCACAGTCAGATTCGGGCAGAGGGTGATCTCCTGATAAACCGTACTGATGCCCGCCTTGAGCGCGTCCTGCGTCGTGCGGATCTGTACGGGCGTTCCTTCCATGGAAATGGTGCCCTCGTCTTTGGAATACACGCCCGTGAGCACCTTGATGAGCGTGGATTTGCCCGCGCCGTTCTCGCCCATCAGCGCGTGGATCTCACCCTTGCGCAGGGTAAAATCCACACCGTCGAGCGCGCGGACGCCGGGGAAGAATTTGCAGATCCCCCGCAATTCCAGTAAAGCTGTTTCCTGCATCGTATTCGCCTCCATAGTGGCATGCTGCGTGCAGCGCGGGTACACGGAATGCTCCATATACGCCGTGCCGCACGCAGCCGAATTTTTGATTATGCGATGTTGTGTGTCAGATCAGATGCCGTAGTTGTCGACGTCTTCCTGCGTGATGGTGGAAGCATCGAAGCCCTTCTCGTCCATGATGATGGTCTTTTCAGCGGGAGCCTTGCCGGCCTGCAGATCCTTGATGATGGCGTCGATGTAGGAAGCCTGGAAGGGGTTGCACTGGCCGTCGTAGTTCCAGTTGCCGGCGAGCAGCTCTTCAAGCGCCCACTTGTTGCAGTCGAAGCCCATGACGATGACGTCCTTGCCCACGCCGTGGGAGATGTTCGCCTTGTCGAGCGCCGCGACAGCGCCCTTGGCCATGTCGTCGTTTTCCGCGTAGATGACGTTGAATTCCTTGCCGGAGTCGATGACGGACTGGACGATCTGCTGGGCAGTCTCGGCGTTCCACTCAGCGGTCTGCTGGGTCACCATGTTCCAGTTGTCGTTGGCAGCGACCTGCTCGTCGAGCGCGCCGGTACGGCCGATCTGGGCAGCGGAGCCCATGACGCCCTGGATGTGGATGATGTTGTAGGTCTCGAGGTTCTGGGAAGCGAGCCAGTCAACAGCGGTCTGGCCTTCCTTGGCCATGTCGGAGACGATGGAAGCGACATAGAGGCTCTCGTCAGCGTCGATGGTGCGGTCGAAGAGGATGACCTGGATGCCGGCGGCCTGCGCGTCCTGCAGGACGGAATCCCAGCCGGAGGTACCGGCAGCGGAGATGAGCAGGTAGTCGACCTCGTCCTGGATGAACTTCTGGGCGGCAGCGATCTGCTCGTCGTTCTTCAGGCTGTAGGCGAAGGAAGCGTCATAGCCGTTTTCCTCGGTGAACATGGCCTTCAGGTCCTTGTCGTTGGCGGTGCGGTAGCCGGACTCGTTGGGGTCGTTGTTGATGATGCCGACCTTGATGAGCGCGCCGTCGGAAGCGGCGGGAGTCTCAGCAGCGGTGTCGGTGGTGGTCTCGGCGGCGGGAGTCTCAGCAGTGGTGTCGGTGGTGGTCTCGGCGGCGGTATCCGTGGAGGCGGCCGGGGCCGTGTCGGCGGACTGCTGCGCGCAGGCGCAGAAGGCGGCGATCATGGCGACCGCCAGGAGCAGAGCAAGAATCTTTTTCATTGTGTTTTCCTCGCTTTCAAAATTTGTGTCGGTTTGCCGCAGGCTTTCGCCTGTCATGGCTCTATTTAAGCGTGCAGACAGGCGGAAATCAATCTGACGAACAAGTCCCGGCACAAATTCGGCGCAGCGCGCAGACAGCTTTGGCCGCTGACCGGCCGGAAACGGACAGCTTTTCCGGCCGACCGTGAGATCTTGCGCGGAACATTTTGTTTTTCTCCGGTTTTTGGGCCTGTTTTGTTTGATTTCTTCCGCTCCCGGGTGTCGGACACGGGAAACGGCGGCTTGTACGCTCCGGACAAAACGACGGTGTTTCTGTGGTATCTGTTAAAATTTTTCCTCTGTCTGTTTGAAAATTTCCGAAATATTTTTGGAATATTTTCAGCTTGTCCGCGAAAAGGCAGGATTTCTTTCGCCCGGCCGCCGGAGGTTCCAAAGAAAACGAACAAATCCGTCCCGCTCCCCGCCCCGCGCCTGTGATACAATAGAGGCAGCATAGGAGGTGGGTACCGATGACGCCAAAATATGAGCAGCTGGTGCAGGAGCTGCGGGCGGCGCTGCCGCAGTGGTATGCAGACGGGCAGCGGAAGCTGCCGGGCGAGCAGGCGCTTGCCGCGAAGCTTTCCGTCAGCCGCCAGACGCTCCGGCAGGCGCTGGCCGTACTGGAGCAGGAGGGACTCATTGAAAAGCGGCGCGGCAGCGGCAGCTTTCTCTGCCCGGCCGCCGCGCGGCAGGACCGGCGGATCGCCGTGATCGCGACCTCGCTGAGCGACTACATCTTCCCCTCGCTTCTCAAGGACGTGCAGGCCTGCCTTTCCGCGCAGGGCTTCTCCGTCGTCATCCACGCCACGGAAAACTCCATCCGCCGCGAGCGGGATATTTTGCAGCAGCTGCTGCTCGATCCCCCGGCGGGGATCCTGGTCGAGGGATGCAAGACGGCGCTGCCGAACCCGAACGCGGAGCTCTATCAGGCGCTCCGGCAGCGCGGGCTGCCGATGACGTTTTTGCACGGGAGCTGCCGGGAGATCACCGACGCCTTCTGCGTCGGCGACGACAATTACGGCGGCGGGTATCTGCTGGCCGGGCATCTGATCCGCAGCGGGCATAAAAAAATCGCCGGGATCTTCAAATCCGACGATGCGCAGGGGCCAGAGCGGTATCACGGCGTGGTCTGCGCGATGCGCGACGCAGGGCTTTTTCCGCTGGATGAAAATTTCCTCTGGTTTTCGAGCTTCCAGCGCCATCAGCTCGTGGAGCTGCAGGACGAGGAGCTGCTGCGGGCCTTTCTGCGCCAGCAGCTGGGCGGCTGCACGGCGGTCGTCTGCTACAACGACGAGATCGCGTTCCACCTGATCCGCACACTCCTGCGCGCGGGCAAGCGCGTGCCGGAGGACGTCGCCATCGTGAGCTTCGACAACAGCTACTACAGCACCTTCGGCCCCGTCAGCATCACCTCCGCCGGTCACGAGCCGCACGCCATGGGCCGCGCCGCCGCCGAAAACCTCCTCACCCAGATCCGCCGCCAGCCCTGTCAGAGCGTGAAGCTGCCGTGGACACTGTATCAGCGGCAGAGCGGATAAAACGAGACTGCCCCCACCTCATCCGTCACGGCAGAGCCGTGACACCTTCCCCTCATAGGGGAAGGTATGGGGGTGCGCAGGTCCAAAGCCTCCCCTTTCAGGGGAGGTGGCTCGGCGAAGCCGAGACGGAGAGGTCGCAGCAAATTTGTTACAACCTCTCAGTCACCTTCGGTGACAGCTCCCCTGAGAGGGGAGCCTTGGGTGCGTGCAAATCCATAAGAAATCCAATGCAAAAAGGTGCAGCCTGACAAATTCAGGCTGCACCTTCTATTTGTGGCAAATATTCTAAGGCAACTAGTGGCAAATATTCTAAGGCAACTAGTTGCAAATTTGCTGCAACCTCTCAGTCAGCTTTGCTGACAGCTCCCCTGGAAGGGGAGCCTTAGTAGACGCGGCTTTCGAGGAGCTCGGCGGTGAGGGTGTCGGCGGTGAAGAGGGCTTCGGGCATGTAGGAGAGCTTTTCTGGCGTTTCGCCGCGCGCGAGCTGCTCGATGAGCGCGCGCACGCGCGGGCCGTGGAGCGGATTGCACTCGGCGCACAGGTCGATCTTCCCGTCCTTGCAGTAGGAAAGCGCCGTCCGCCCCGCGTCAAAGGAAATGAGTGTCACGCTGCCATCGCCGTAGGCGATGCCCAGCTCGTCCAGCGCCTGCATGACGCCGAAGCACATGTTGTCGTTTTCGCAGTAGACCACGTCCGGCGCGGGGCTGCTCTGCAGATAGGCGACCGTCTCCTCATATGCCTTTGCCTGCGTGAAATCGCCGTTCAGCTGCGCGGCGATGGTCCAGTCCGCGTGGGCGGCCACGCCCGCTTCGAGCGCGGCGCTGCGCTGCAGCTGCGCCGTGGAGCCGGGCGTCCCCTGCAGGTGCAGGATCTGCACGGCGTCTTCCCTGCCGTCCGCCTTGAGCTTTTCGGAAAGCCAGGCGACAGCTTCGTCGGCGGTCTTGCGGAAGTTGGAGCCGACCCAGCTCGTGTAGAGCGACGGGTCGTCCACCTCCACCTGCCGGTCGACGATGATGACCGGGATGCCGGCCGCGCGGGCCTCCTCCAGCACGTTTTCCCAGCCGGTCTCGGTGACGGGGGCGAGGACGATATAGTCCACGTCCTGCTGGATGAAGGTGCGGATGGCCTTGAACTGATTTTCCTGCTTCTGCCGGGCGTTGTCAAACAGGAGCTCGAAGCCGTTTTCCTCGCTCAGGCTCTCACGCATGGACTCGGTATTGGCCACGCGCCAGTCCGATTCCGCGCCGACCTGCGAGAAGCCGACGGTAATGAGCGTCGTCTCCTCCTCCGGCGTCTGCCGGACGTAGGGCATGCAGCCGCCAAGGCCCAGCAGCAGCGCAAGGCTCAGCAGCAGTATCAGCCGCCTCATGCCCCGGCCTCCTTTCTGATGGGAAAGCGCAGCGTGACCGTCGTCCCGGCGCCCGGCTCGCTTTCCAATTCCATGGAGCACTGCTCCCCGTACAGCAGCCGCAGCCGCCGGTAGACCGTCCGCAGGCCGAAGCCGACCTGCTCCTCAGTGTCGAGACTCTGCCGCAGCTGCTGCAGGCGCTCGGGCGGCATGCCCGCACCGTCGTCGCGGACCGTGATGCGGACGCGATCATCCTCCTGCGCGGCGTCGACCAGAATGCAGCCGAGGCCGCGGCGGAGCTTGATGCCGTGGTAGAGCGCGTTCTCCACCAGCGGCTGCAGCGTCAGCTTCGGCAGCACGCAGCCGCGCAGCTCCGGCTGGACATGGATCTCATAGCGCAGGATATCCCGGTAGCGCACCTGCTGGATCTCCAGATAGCTGCGCACGTGGATCTCCTCCTCGCCGAGGGTGATGATATCTCGGCCCTGGCTCAGGGAACTGCGGAAGAAATTCGAAAGGCTCGTGACCATCTCGACGGCCTGTTCGTTCTTCCCGGTCTCCACGAGCCAGATGATGGTATCGAGCGTGTTGTAGAGAAAATGCGGGTTGATCTGGCTCTGCAGCAGGGCCAGCTCCATCGCGCGGAGCTTGTCCTGCTCCTGCCGGTTGAGCTCCATCTGCTGCTGCAGGTGCTGCGCCATGTGCTCAAGACTGCTGCTGAGCGCCTGCAGCGTCTCATCCTCGGCTACGACCGGCTCCCGCGCGGCAATGTCGCCCCGGCCGATCGACTGCGCGCGCTCGCGCAGAGCGTAGATCGGCTGCGTGATGCTGCGGCTGATGGCCGCCGAGCGGCGCATGAGCACGCCCACGAGCACCAGCGCGCCCACGGCGACCAGCCCCAGCTCGAGCCAGAGTCTGGCCGTGAGCGCCGCCTGCAGAGAATCGAGATACCCGGCCTCGTGGTAGAGATAGGTATAGAAATACTGCTGGATGAGCTCGGTGAGGATATAGACGTTGGACTCGAGCTGCTCCATGCGGGCGTCATAGCCCTCGGTCTCGGTGATCTGCAGGATGCGCTCGCGCAGATTTTCACAGAGATTGATCGCGCTCGTGATGGCCTTCCGGCTCTGCCGGTCCTGCGTGCCGGCCAGCAGCTCCTGCGCGAGCGCGGTCGCCTCGTCGACCTCCTGCAGCGGCAGCGTCTCGCCGTAGGTGCTGTCGATGACGTAGTAATACATTTTGAGGTCGACGTCCTCCTTGAAGTTCTGGTTGAACTGGGAGGCGCGGACGATATTGGCCGTGACGATGGAATACTGGTGGTTGTGCAAAAGCAAGATCGCCAGCGTCGCCACCAAAATCACGCAGACAAGCAGCAGCATGCTCCACAGCAGCCGCCGCAGCTTTCCGTCGAGCGAGCGATGGGCCTCACTTCGCCTCATGGCCGTCTCCGTTTCCCGCGCGGTAGCTGCTCGGCGTGCAGCCCTGCGTCTTTTTGAACAGGAAGCTGAAGTAGCGCGGGTCGCGGTAGCCGACCTCGTAGGCCACCTCGCTCGAGCGCTTGCCGGAATAGCGCAGCAGCTCCTTCGCGCGGGCCATCCGCTTTTCCGTCAGGTATTCGACGAACGTCTGCCCCATCTCCTGGCTGAAAACGCCGGAAAAATAGTTGGGGCTGATATTGGCGGCCTTCGCCACGGCGTTGAGGGAGAGATTTTCGTCGGTGTAGTTCTGGTCGATATAGTGCAGCGCCCGCTTGAGCATGGATTTATACTGGTTGCCGGATTCCTCCTCGCGCAGCTCGATGGCGCGGCGCAGAAATGCGGCGCAGCTCTTTTTCAGCTCCGGCAGGTCGGCGTCCACCGCGCGCGCCTGCGCGGGCTCGAGCGGACGCAGGAATTCCTCCTGCGAATAGCCAAAGCTCTTGGCCGCGCGGATGGCGCTGAAGCGCAGCTCCAGCAGCAGATACTGCCGGAACAGCAGAGAGTTGAGCGCGTTTCCGAAGGATGAGAGGTATTCCGACACGAAATCCGGGATCTCCTCACGCATACCGGTCTGCAGGAAGCTGCGGATGATGGCGGGGTCGGCCTTGCTGGCGTCGACCTCGTCGAGCTCCGAAAGCCCGCCGCGCTGCGGCTTTTTCAGCACGTCCGCCGTCAGGACATGCTGCTCGGGCAGCAGATGCCGGTAGGACAGGATCGTGTGCGCCCGGGCGTAGCAGCCGGGCAGCTCGCTCAGGCGGGCGACCGGGTCGCTGACTGCCGCGTACCAGGCGAGCGCCTCGTCGCCGCCGCAGCGGCGCTGGATGTTTTCCAGACAGCGGTGTACGGCGTCGTTCAGGCCTGCGCCGCTGCCCTTGACGATGATGCAGTAGGTCATGAGGTTGCAGCGGAACAGCAGATACTCGCCGTAGCGCAGCAGGTAGGCCATCAGCTCCTCGAGCCGGTCGGCCAGCGTCTGGGAATATTCCGCCGCGCCCCGGCTCTGCAGCGTCAGCAAAATGACGGTGTAGCCCTCGGCGTCGATATCGATCTGCAGCTTTTTGGCCTGCTCATAGATCTCCGACACGCGCAAAGAGCCGGAGGTGACCTGCTCGAAGAACTTGCGGCGGGCATACTGCTCATACTCCCGCCCCTCCTGCTGGAAGCGGCGCAGATAGGCCTTCTGCTCGCGTTCCTCGCCGATCTTCCGGCTGACATCCTCCAGCGTTTTCAGCAGGGAGCTTTTCGTCACGGGCTTCAGCAGATACTGCTCCACGCCGATCTCAATGGCCTCCTGCGCGAATTCAAAGTCGTTGTGGCCGCTGATGAGAATGATTTTTGTCTCTGGCAGCTCCGCGCAGACGAGTTTGCTGAGCGCCAGCCCGTCCATAAACGGCATTTTGATGTCCGTGATCAGGATGTCCGGGCGCAGCTTGCGGATCTGCGGCAGCGCCAGCTCGCCGTCCGGCGCGTCGCCACAGAATTCAAACCCGTACCGCGCCCAGTCGATGCACTCGCGCAGCCCTTCCCGCACGACGCATTCATCCTCCACCAGAAAAACCTTCAGCATTTGATCACCTCTTCCCCATTGTATCATTCTTTTCCGGCCTTTGGAAGTAGTTTTTCACACCTTCGGCGGTTTCCCGCATACACGCAAAGCCTCCCGCAAAAAAGTGCAGCCCGGCAAATCCGGACTGCACCTTCTATTTATAGCAGTTGTTCTACGGCAACTAGTATCAAACTTGATACCCCCCATATCAGGCGGCGCGTACCAAGACGCCCGTGAGGTGACTATCGTGTGGAACGACGCCTGAAACATTGGTTCCCGCCTAAAATCAGAGGCAGGAAGCACCAAACGCATCCAAGCACTCTTTTCTCCCCTATCTTTTCTCTTGCGAGAGAAAAGATGTGGCCGTCGGAGACAATGGCAGTCGCAAATTTGCGACAACAATCCCTCAGTCACCTTCGGTGACAGCTCCCTTTACACAAGGGAGCCGCCCCTGAGAGGGGAGGCTTGGGGTCAGCTGAAGCGTTCGGCGTAGCCGCAGCGGCGGCAGAGGGGGGCGGCGCGGATGCCTTTCTCGAAGCCTTCGCGGATCGTGCGGGCCAGAGGAGCGGAGAGGATCTCCGGCAGGTCCTGGCGGAGGAGGTTTCCCAGCGCGAGCGTCCCCTCGTGGTCCAGGCAGCAGGGCACGACCGTGCCGTCTGACAGGACCGCCAGCTGGTCGGAAAGCGCCCGGCAGCGGCCCAAGGCGCCCCGGTCGGCCGCCTGTGCGTCCGGCCAGTCAAACCGCTCGCCGAAGCTCACGAACACGCCCTTCGCCAGCCGCCAGCCCCAGGTATTCCGCTGCCACGGCTCGGAAAAAGCTGCGTGCAGATGCGCAAGGATCTCGTCGTTGCGGTCATGCAGGCCCTTCGTCTGCGCGCCGTCCAGATTCCAGAGACGGAAGTCCGTCAATACGCCCGCCGCCATCGCCGCGCGGGCAAAGTCCGTGCAGCCCGTCAGGTACGCCCGGAAGTCCCCCGCCTCGTTTGCCTCGAAGCTGTGCAGGCTCACCGAGACCTTGCGCAGGGCCGGCGCGGCGAGCAGGACCGGCTGCCGCGCGGGCAGGAGCGTGCCGTTCGTCGTGAGCGTCACGCGGAAATCCAGCGCGCGGCAGATCTCCAGCAGCTCCGGCAGCTGCGGGTGCAGCAGCGGCTCGCCCATCACATGCAGGTAGAGGTACTGCCCATAGGGCCGGAGCTTTGCGGCAAGGGTCCGGAAGGTCTCCGGCGTCACAAAGGCCGCGGGCCGCGCCGTCCCGGGACAGAAGCTGCAGGCGCGGTTGCAGCAGGTCGTGATCTCAAGATACAGCCGTGAAAACATCGCATATCCGCCTTTTCATTTCTATCATTAGTATAACGGCTCCGGCCGGAAAAGGAAAGATGGAATTCTGCCGTGCCATGTGGTATGATAGACGCAGAAATGAGGGATATCCATGTGGACGCTGGAGCAGGTCCGCGCGGAGTACCACCGGCTCGACCGGCTGCTCGGGATCGACACGAGCGGCATCCCGGTCCGTTTTTCCAAACGTATGACCCGGCAGTACGGCGTGTGTACCTTTTTGAAAAACAGGCCGCAGGAGATCCGCCTGGCGGACTTTCTGCGGCAGGAGGACGCCGTCTTCTGGGACACAGCGCGGCATGAATACGCGCACGCGGCCGCGGCGCTGCTCACCGGCAAACGGCACGGACACGACGAGGTCTGGCGGGCCGTCTGCCGCCGGATCGGCTGCCCGGAGGACCGGCTGGCCCCGCAGTGCGCGGCGGCCGAGGAAAACCGGAAGCGCATCGCCGCGGCACGCGGCATGTATGTGGTGACGTGCCTCGGCTGCGGCGCGGAATCCAGATACCTGCGGCGCGGCAAGGTGGTGCAGGCGCTGGAGGAAAAACGGGGCCAGATCCGCTGCCGCCGGTGCGGCGGGAAGAAATTCCGGCTGGAAAAACGATACGAACAGGAGGAGCACGAACAATGACACGAGCAGAACGGGCAAGAGATCTGTTTTTTGAGGGCTGCAACTGCGCACAGGCAGTCTTTCTGGCCTTTGCGGAGGACCGGATGGACCGGGATACCGCGCTGAAGATCGCCTCCGGCTACGGCGGCGGCATGGCGGGGATGCGCGGCGTCTGCGGCGCGGTGAACGGGATGTTTATGGCCTACGGCCTGCTCCGCGGTTCTGCCGACCCGAACGACCGCGCGGCCAAGACCGCCGCCTATCAGACGCTCCGGCAGCTCGCGGGGGAATTTGAGGCGCAGAACGGCTCGCTGATCTGCCGCCAGCTGCTCGGCCTCGACCCCGACTTCAAGCCCCAGCCGCCCGAACCGCGCACGGAGAGCTACTACAAAAAGCGCCCCTGCCCGGAGATGGTCTTCTGCGCGGCATCGATCCTCGAAACCTATCTGGAACAGAACCCGGAATAACGCAATCGGCCGCCCGGCATAACCGGGCGGCCTGTTTTCTCTGTTTTACGCCTTCCGGGCGAGCGTGGCCCAGTAGGTGGGGATGTTGTGCGCGTGCAGATTGCCGTAGCCGTTGGTGTCCTCATAGAGGTCGAGCAGCTGCAGCCCGGCTTTGAGCTGGCCGGTCAGCTGTTCGTGCGCGGTGTGGGAGAACTGGATGCCGCTGTCGTCCTTCTGCAGCTGGCGCATCTGGCCCTCGTCCTCGAGTGGATTAAAGGGCAGGGTGTTGATGATCTTCGTCTCGTCCTCGTCGAACGCGTAGTTGAAGCCGTTGTCCAGCCCCGCCAGCAGCCGCCCGCCGGGCTTCAGGACCCGCGCGCATTCGCGCCAGATCGGCAGCACTGCGTAAACGTAGCAGTTGGAGACGGGATGGAAGATGAGATCGAAGCTGTTGTCGTCGAACGGCAGGCGCTTGGTCATGTCCGCGCGGACGATCGTGATGTCATAGCCCTCGCGCTGCGCGACTATGTGCTCCGACTCCAGCTGCTTTTCCGAGTAGTCGAGCACGGTGCATTTAGCGCCCAGCGCGGCAAAGATGGGCATCTGCTGCCCGCCGCCGGCGGCCAGACCCAGCACACGTCTGTCCTTCAGGTCCCCGAACCAGTTGTGCGGGACGAACTTTACCGGCGTGAGCTTCACGTCCCACTGCCCGTTCTTTGCCGCTGCATAGACCTCGCGGGAGATGGGCTTGCCCCACTCCCAGCCGTCGTCCACCCAGCGGTCAATGGTCTTACGATTGATATCCTGATAGGAAATTTCCATAAAGGCTCCTTTCCGGAACAGTCTCAGTTGCCTTCCTTCGCCAGCTTCCAGGCGACGTAGTCGTCGTAGGAGCTCAGACGGTCGATGATGGTGCCGTCGGGCTGGAACTCGATGACGCGGTTGCAGGTGGTCTGCAGCAGCTCATGGTCGTGCGAGGCGAGCAGGATATTGCCCGGGAAGGCGCACAGGCCCTTGTTGACGGCCTGGATGGCCTCCATGTCCAGATGGTTCGTCGGCTGGTCGAGCAGCAGCACGTTCGCGCCCGAGAGCATCATGCGCGACAGCATGCACCGCACCTTCTCGCCGCCGGACAGGACGTTCACGGGCTTGAAGACCTCTTCGCCCGAAAACAGCATCCGGCCGAGGAAGCCGCGCAGATACACGTCGTCCTTTTTGCTCGAGAACTGGCGGATCCAGTCGACGAGCGAGTCGGTGCAGCCCTCGAAATACTCCGTATTGTCCTTCGGCAGATAGCTGGTCGTGACGGTCTGGCCCCATTTGACGCTGCCCT
>ERZ773139.1915-NODE-1915-length-22495-cov-7.541399_pt1 | contig 22495 bp, 12 predicted proteins | sample MGYA00580854_ERZ773139 | MGnify/ENA primary metagenome ERZ773139 (study PRJEB29015, sample SAMEA2737809) | human gut metagenome | biome: human gut; feature: human-associated habitat; material: faeces | place: China | collected 2012 ...
ACGAGCACGGCTGGGACGACAACGGCGTCTTCAACTTCGAGGGCGGCTGCTACGCAAAGGTCATCAACCTGGACAAGGACTCTGAGCCCGACATCTACAACGCCATCAAGCGCAACGCTCTGCTGGAGAACGTCACCCTGGACGCTGAGGGCCACATCGATTTCGCCGACAAGAGCGTGACCGAGAACACCCGCGTCTCCTACCCCATCGACCACATCCAGAACATCGTCCGCCCCATCTCTTCTGCACCCGCAGCCAAGAATGTCATCTTCCTGTCTGCTGATGCATTCGGCGTCCTGCCCCCGGTCTCCATCCTGACTCCGGAGCAGACCCAGTACTACTTCCTGTCCGGCTTTACCGCAAAGCTGGCCGGCACCGAGCGCGGCATCACCGAGCCCACCCCCACCTTCTCCGCCTGCTTCGGTCAGGCCTTCCTGGAGCTGCACCCCACCAAGTACGCTGAGGAGCTGGTCAAGAAGATGCAGAAGAGCGGCGCAAAGGCTTATCTGGTCAACACCGGCTGGAACGGCACCGGCAAGCGCATCTCCATCAAGGATACCCGCGGCATCATCGACGCTATCCTGAGCGGTGCCATCAACGAGGCTCCCACCAAGAAGATCCCCTACTTCGATTTCGAGGTCCCCACTGCTCTGCCCGGTGTTGACCCCGCTATCCTCGACCCCCGCGACACCTACGCAGATGCCGCTCAGTGGGAAGAGAAGGCCAAGGATCTGGCTGGCCGCTTCATCAAGAACTTCGCAAAGTACGAGGGCAACGAGCACGGCAAGGCTCTGGTCTCCGCCGGCCCCCAGCTGTAAGCTGACAGCACCTCTTACATAAAGAGCTTTTATCCCCCTGTCCACACCGGGCAGGGGGATTTTTATGTCCCGAAAAAATGGCGAAACCTATTTTTTTTTTGCGGAACCATGTTATACTTAGTCCAAATTCTGCACCGCGGCAGGAAGCCTTTCGGGACATATAAGGGGTATTGCTTATGAATAATCAGACGGTCAACGACTACTTCAAGCACCACTGGGCGAAGCTCATCGTCTTTGTGCTCTTTACGGCGGTGGTGTCCTTTTTCGCACCGCTGAAAAGCTTCCAGCTCAAGTGGCTCATCGACTCCAAGAGCAAGCAGGAGGCGCTGGGCTATATGGGGCTGGTGTTCCTCATCACCTTCACCAGCTGGTTTTTCGAACGGCTGAGCCGCCGCTCCTTTACAAAACTCGCCTGCGGTGCCGTGGAGCAGGTACGGGGACAGGTCATGGAGCGGGTGCTGCGCCGCCCGGTGTCCCAATATCAGCGGGAGGGCGACGCAGCCTATCTCTCCCTGCTGACTACCGACCTGCGCACCCTCTACGACGACTATTATATGTCCATCTTCAATATCGTGTTCTGGGGCGGCATCATGCTCTGCGCTCTGGGAATGTACCTCTACATCAGCCCGGTGATGCTGGCGGCGATTTTGCTCGTGACCGTGCCGCCGCTGGTGCTGCCCCGCAAGATGAACGAGCGGCTCAAAGCTGCCCGCGACGCCTTCTCGCTCCAGATGGCGGGCTACACCCAACAGCTCAAAGAGCTTCTGGGCGGGTTTGAGGTCATCCGGGGCTTTCTGCGGGAGGACGCCTACGCCGCCCGCCACCGGGACGCGGCTCGGCAGGCCCGCACCAGCGAGCTGGGCTATCAGCAGAGCCTCAATGCAATGGTGGTCAACACCTCTCTCATCAGCAACCTCATCTTCCCCATCGTCATGCTGGTGGGCCTGTTCCTCGCCTTTGATGGCCGTCTGACGATCGGCACCGTCTCCACCGCCGCCAGCATGGCGAATTTCGTCATCACGCCCTGCAGCCAGATCGCTCAGTGCTGGGCCAAGGTCAGGTCCTCCAAAGGCATCCGCCAGCGGTTAGAAGACGCCATATCCGGCCCGGAAGAAACGCCCAAAGGTCAGCCCATCGGCAGGCTTGAGCACATCGAGTGCCAAGACACCGGCTTTACTTATCCGGGTGCTGCCGCGCCGGTGCTGAGCGGTGTCCGGCTGACCGTTTCCGGGCAGGAAAAGGCCGTTCTCGTGGGCGAGAGCGGCTGCGGCAAGTCTACACTGGCAAAGCTGCTGTTCCAGTACTACCCAGACTATACCGGCAGCATCCTCTTCAACGGCCAGCAGTTGCGCGGCATCGACCGTCAGAGCCTCTACCATCGGGTGGGCTACATCGCCCAGACCACCTATCTCTTCAACGACACCCTCCGCAGCAACATCTGCCTGGGTGAGGATTTCCCCGAAGAGCAGCTGACCCACGCCGTGGAGACGGCGGGCCTTTCCGACTGGGTAAGCACCCTGCCCGACGGCCTCGACACCCTCATCAGCGAGAACGGCAAGAATCTCTCGGGCGGGCAGCGCCAGCGCATCGGCATCGCACGGCTGGCACTTCGCCGGTACGACCTCATCATCGCCGACGAGATCACCGCCAGCCTCGACCCCGACACCAGCGGACAGGTCATGGAAAAGCTCCTCGCTCTCCCCTGCATGGTGGTGGCCATCACCCACGACGTCTCGGGGGCGTTCATGAAACAGTTTGACAAGGTATACCGGGTGGAGCACGGAAGCGTCACACAAGCATAAAAGGAGAGCCTGTGCCGGGTTTCAGCACAGGCCCTCCTCTTGTTTTTACCGGTTATTTTGCCGCGTCGAACTCGGCCAGAATATCCTCCGTGGGAGCCGGGGTCACGAGGCTGACCACCGCGCAGACGGCCAGCGAGACGAGGAAGGCGGGCAGAAGCTCATAGATGCCGAAGACGCCGCCCAGCGGGCTGACGATGTACTTCCAGACGAAGACCATCAGGCCGCCGCAGAGCATACCGGCCAGAGCGCCCTGCCAGTTGCAGCGCTTCCAGAACAGGGCGCAGAGGACGACAGCGCCGAAGGAGCCGCCGAAACCGGCCCACGCAAAGCTGACGATGCCGAAGACGCTGGAATCCGGGTCGCGGGCCAGCACCACGCCCACCACGCTGACGCAGATAATGGTCAGGCGGGCTGCGAAGAGGCTCTGCTTCTCGCTCAGTTTGAGGTGGCCGAACTCCTGCAAAATGTTCTGGGACACGCTGGACGCCGCGGCCAGCATCTGGCTGTCCGCCGTGGACATAGTAGCCGCCAGGATACCTGCAAGGATGAGTCCGGCGAGGACTGCCGCCAGCACACCGTGCTGGCTGATGAGGCTGGCGATGTGGACGATAAGGGTCTCACTGGACGAGCCGCCGAGGAATTCCAGCGCACCGACCCTGGTCATGCCGAGACCCACCATGCCGATGACGATGGACGCCGTCATGGCGATGACCACCCAGACGGTGGCGATGCGGCGGCTGAGAACCAGCTTCTTCTCGTCCTCGATGGCCATGAAGCGGAGCAGGATGTGGGGCATACCGAAGTAGCCGAGGCCCCACGCCATGGTGGAGACGATGTCCAGCAGGCTGTAGGATGCGGCCCCGCCGGTCACAGCGTCGTGGCTGGCCGTCATGGTCAGGTAGCCGGAAAGGCTCTGGGCGTTCTCGACAACAGCGCCCCAGCCGCCGGCCACGACGATACCGTAGCCCAGCACCGCGATGAGGGCCAGCGACATGACCACCGACTGGATAAGGTCGGTGGTGGTGACGGCGCGGAAGCCGCCGAGAATGGTATAGCCCACGATGACGAGGGCTGACACCAGCATTGCCGCCATGTAATCTACGCCGAAGAGGCTGTGGAACAGCTTGCCGCAGGCCGCAAAGCCCGAGGCCGTATACGGCACGAAGAAGACGATGATGATGACTGCGCCCAGAGCGTTCAGCAGGTTGCGCTGGTCATGGAAGCGAAGCGACAAGAACTGCGGTACCGTGATGGCGTCGAGGTTGGCCGAATAGCGGCGGAGCCGCCGGGCCACGATGAGCCAGTTGAGCCAGGTACCCAGCGCAAGGCCGATGGCCGTCCAGCCCGGCGAGGCAATGCCTGTCAGATAGGCCAGACCCGGCATACCCATCAGCAGCCAGCTGGACATATCGCTGGCCTCGGCGCTCATAGCCGTGACCAGCGGCCCCATCTTCCGGCCGCCGAGGTAGAAGTCGGCGCTGTCGTTGTTGGTCTTGCTATAGGCGAAACCCACCAGCAGCATGGCCGCAAGATAGACGACGATGGTGACGATGATACAGATCTCACTCATACACGTTCCCCCTTTGGTGCTTTTTCCTCTATGATAAAAGCATGGAATGATTTTACCACAGTAAAGCATCAAAGTACAAGACCCCTGGGCAGATTCTTACCCTATGACCGAAATTTCGTCCTTTGCAGCGTCCAAAACCGCTCAATATGCCAACAGGCCGTCCTCCTCCGGAGGACGGCCTGTTGGCTCGGATGAAGAAAATGATGAAAATAAAGAAGATGACAGATTATTTTGCGGCTTCGCCTTCGGGGAAGATGATCTTGTTCACGAAGAAGAAGATGACCATCGAGATGCCGCCGTTGAGCACCGTGGTGCCGATGTTGTAGATGAAATCAGGCACCAGCAGACCGGCCACAGCCACCCAGATGCAGTTGATGGAGTTGACGATGCAGGTGATGAGGCAGAAGGCCAGCAGATACCAGCCGATCTGCTTGGCGAGGTTGCCCTTGCTGCGGAAGACAAAATTGCGCTGGATGGGGAAATTGATGCACTCGCCGATGACCATGGCCACCATGTAGGCGCAGAAGTAGGGCAGGCCGCCGTGGGCCGCGTCGTAGCCGAGGATGTTCCACTTGAAGGTCTCGCCGAACAGGGTGATGTCGATGCCCGGCCAGCCGAAGTCCACCACCGGCAGGCTTGCAAACGCCTTGGGCAGGAACTGCAGAAGCAGATATTTGAACACGGTGATGAGGTTGGACACGATGACGAACAGTCCACCCTCCCGCACCCATTTGGCCGCGGCCGGATGCTTTGCGGCAAAGTTATTCCAGAAATTCATGGCCTTATTCCTTTCAGCTGTTTTTGAGCCGGTTTTCCATCTGGCTGTTCAGGATGAGATTCTTGACGAACTCATAGATGACCCGAAGGATGCCCACGAGCCAGAAGCCTTTCAGCTCCCAGACGAGGCCGTCCACCATGCCCATGCTCACCATGCCGTTGGTCATCTTGGCCAGCGCGCGCAGCGGCATATTATACTGGAACACGGTGTTCAGGTCGGGGGTGCCTTTTGCAAAGCTGCTGTCCAGACGGTAGCGCAGCACCTTCTGTGCCACCCAGCCCAGCGGACTGCGGCCATGGTCCATCTCGCCCAGCGTCATGTTCCGGTCGATGCGGACGACATCCGCCGGCACAGGGTGGCCCAGCAGAGCCTCGAACTCGGCGTCGGTCACATAGGTGATCTGACCGGAGACGTAGTGGAGCAGGTCGAGACCCTCGTAGGGGTCGGGAGCGTTGGTCCCCTTGACGGAGACTTCCGCCGTCAGGCGGATGTCCGCGCTGGATGCACCCACGCGGAGCTGATAGCTTCCGCCTTCGACTTCCCAGCGGTCAGTCTTGACGTTCCAGTAGCGGAACGCCTTATCGTCCAGAGCGATGCTCACCGTTCTGCTCTCGCCGGGGGCGAGGAAGACCTTTGCAAAGCCCTTCAGCTCCTGCGCCGGGCGGAAGACTTTTGCGTCCTGCTTTGCGACGTAGAGCTGGACGATCTCGGCACCGGCACAGCTGCCAGTGTTGGTGACGGTGAGGGTCACACCCTTCTCGTCTGCCTTCAAATCACTGTACTCGAAGGTGGTGTAGCTCAGGCCGTAGCCGAAGGGGAACGCCACCGGCACACCGGCGGTCTGATAGTACCGGTAGCCCACATACAGGCCCTCGCGGTACTCCACGTTCCGGCCCTCGCCGCCGAAGTTCGCCTTGGCGGGGGTGTCGTCGTGAGCCTGCGCCCAGGTCTGGGACAGCTTGCCGCAGGGACAGAGCTTGCCGGTGAGGATGTCTGCGGCCGCGCCTGCGCCTGCCTGTCCGCCCAGTGCGCCGTAGACCAGCGCCCTGCACTGGCCGACCCACGGCGTCTCTACCGGCGCACCGGCGCTCAGCAGAACAACGACGTTCGGGTTGACGGCAGCCACAGCGGCCAGAAGCTGCTGCTGGTTCTCGGCCAGCTTCATGTCTGCGCGGTCGAGGCCTTCGCTCTCCCGCAGCTCATCGAGGCCGAGGCAGAGCAGAACGGTGTCAGCCTTCTTTGCGAGGGCCACAGCCTCTTCCAGCTTCTCGGCGTCAGCTGCACCCTGACGCTCGAAACCGGAGGCATAGCCCACGAAGGTGATGCCGCTGTCGTCGGCCTTAATGCTGTCCAGCAGGGTGTCCACCTGCAGGGCGTTGACGGCGCTGGAGCCTGCGCCCTGATAGCGGGGCGTCTCGGCAAAGTCGCCGATGACGGCCAGCTTCTCATTGGGCTTGAGCGGCAGGATGCCGCCCTCGTTCTTGAGCAGGACGATGCTCTCTGCGGCCGCGCGGCGGGCAAGCTTATGGTGCGCGGCAGCGTCGAAGGTGCGGGGCGCTTTTTCCACCGCAGCGTGGGTGGAGAGCACCAGTTCCAGCATCTCGTCGAGGCGGGCGTCCACGTCGGCCTCGGAAATTTTGCCGTCCTGTACGGCCTTCATCAGCTCCCGGATGGAGTCGCCGCCGGGACAGGGCATTTCGAGGGTGGAGCCGTTCTTCACGCCGAGGGCGTGGTCATTGGAGCCGCCCCAGTCGGTGACGACGGCCCCGTCGAAGCCCCAGTCCTTCCGCAGAATGTCCTGCAGCAGGTGGGCATTCTCGTTGGCATAGGTGCCGTTGATGAGGTTGTAGGAGGTCATGATGGTCTTGGGCTTTGCCTCTTTCACCACGATCTCAAAACCGGTCAGATACAGCTCCCGCAGGGTGCGCTCATCGAGCACCGAGTCGCTGGCCATGCGGCGCAGCTCCTGACTGTTGACCGCAAAGTGCTTGGGGCAGGCAGAGATGCCATTTTTCTGGATGCCGCGCACATAGGCAGCGGCCATCCTGCCCGCGAGGATGGGGTCTTCCGAGAAATACTCGAAGTCGCGGCCGCAAAGGGGGCTGCGCTGGATGTTCAGGCCAGGGCCGAGCAGGACAGCCACTTCCTGTGCGGCGGCTTCCTCGCCCAGTGCCTCGCCCACGGCTTCGCCCAGCTTCTCATCCCAGCTGCACGCAGTGGCGGAAGAGGTCGGGAAGCAGGTTGCCGGAACGCTGGGGTTGAGGCCCAGATGGTCGGCGGCACCGGCCTGCTTGCGGACACCATTGGGGCCGTCCGAAAGGGTGATGGCCGGGATGCCCTTGCCCGGCAGAGCGCGGGTGGTAAAGACAGTCTCGCCCGAGAGCAGAGCGCATTTTTGCTCTAAGTTCAGTTTCTGGATGATGTCGGTATGCTTCATCGCATTTTCCTCATTTTATCCTAAGCAGGGCAAAGGCCCGCTGTCTGGTGCAGCGGGCCTTTGCCGTAGGTTCAGTTCAGGTGCTGCATGGAGAGAGAGTTCGGTTTAGACTTCTTCTTCCTCTTCCTTGCGCTTCTTGTAGTTCTTGATGGCGGTGTACTCCAAGCCAACGATGAGCAGCGCGGCCACGACGTCAGCACCGATCAGGACGATCTTCCACTTTGCCATGCCGGGGTTCAGGTTCTCTGCCTCATAAGCGCGGCTGTTGACCACGGTGTAGAGGATGTTCTTGGCAGAGGTGCGCATTGCCTGCTTGCTGCTGTTGGTCAGAACGGTCACATTGTTGTAATCGTTGCCGGTGGTGCAGAGCATCAGGTCGCTGCCGTTGCGGACAGCCTGATCGGCGGTCATGTTGCCGTAGATGCCGAAGTAGTCGGTCTCGACGAAGCCGAGGAAGCCCCACTCGCCGCGCAGGACGTTCTGCAGCAGCTCAGAGCAGCCGCCGGCCCAGCGATTGCCGATGTAGTTGAAGGAAGACATGACAGCGTGGCAGTCAGCATCCTTGACAGACATCTCGAAGGGCTTGAGGTAGATCTCGCGGATAGCCTGCTCGTTGGACCAGGTAGCCACCATGCTGTTACGGTTGCCTTCCTGATTGTTCAGGGCAAAGTGCTTCATGTAAGCGTAGACGCCGTGCTCCTGTGCGCCTGCGATGGCGTTTGCGGCCATAGCACCGGACAGGACACCGTCCTCAGAGTAGTACTCGAAGTTACGGCCGGAGAATGCGGTGCGGTGGATGTTCATAGCCGGGCCATACCAGCCGGAAGTGTTCATCTCATTGGCCATCTTGCCGATGCTGTCGCCGAAGTCGTGGGCCAGATCCTTGCTCCAGGTCATACCGATGAGGGTAGCAGCCGGGAAACCGACAGAACCGACGCCGGTGAAGTTGTTGTTGATGGATGCAGGGCCGTCACAGTCGTTGGTGCGCACCTTGCCGATGCTGTCCACGGCTGCGGTCTGGTAGCCGCCGAAGCCGATGGTCTGCTGCAGGTCGTCGATGCTCATCTCATCCAGCAGGTCATCCCACTTGGAATCATTGTAGTCCACGCCGCGCAAGTCAGCCAGCTTGAGGCCGTTCTTTGCGCCGGTGGTGATGTCCTCTGCGTTGGCATCTTCGTCCTTTTCGTAGCCGGACTCGGTGTAGGTGAAGCAGTTCTCGAAGCCAGCCTTGATCTCATCGCTCATCTCATAGGTAGCGGGAGCGGCAATGGTCTCGTCGTAGTTTGCAAAGCCGTCTGCACGGGACAGATAGGTGATCTCGCCCTCGGCGAAATCGAACTGGTTGGTCGCCACGACCTCGTCGCTCTCGCGCTTGTTGGACTCGTTGTAAACGATGTCGGAAGCGACGGTGTAGGTCTTGGAATCCAGAACATTGTGGGAGTCAGAGTTGGTGCTGATGATGTAATCGCCAGCCTCCAGCACATAACAGCCGCTGTTCTTGTAATCGTAGGAAGCCAGATCCTCGACCGGGATGGTGAAGTCGATGGTCTCGCTCTCGCCGGGAGCCAGCTCGTCGGTCTTGGCGAAGTCCAGCAGGTTTGCGGAGGCCTTCTCGATGCCACCGTTGGTATACGGAGGTTCGCTGTAGATCTCGACAACATCCTTGCCGGTAACAGAGCCGGTATTGGTGACAGTGACGGAGAACTTCAGGTCTGCGCCATCGTTGGTGATGTCGCTCATCTTCTGGGTGAAGGTGGTGTAGCTCAGGCCGTAGCCGAAGGGATAGACCACTTCCTTGTCGTAGTCGATGAGGCCCTCATCGGCGGCAGTCTCATAGAACTTGTAGCCGACGTAGATGCCCTCAACGTAGTTGACGAAGGAGGGGCTGGTACCCTCCGGGTCGAACATACTTGCGCTGGAATTGAACTCGGAAGTATTGGTGTACTTGAAGTCGCCGAAGTTGTTCCACCACGGAGAAGCGGTCAGGTCAGCAACATAGGTGTCAGCGGTACGGCCGGAGGGATTGACCTCACCGGCGACCACGCGGCCAAAGCCCTCAAAGCCGGACTGGCCGGTGCCGGGGCAGAGCAGGACGCCCTTGATCTGGGGGTAATCCTTGACCCAGTCCATCTCGAAAGCGTTTGCGCCGTTGTAAACGACGATGACGTTGTCGAAGTTGGAAGTGACGAGGTCGATGAGCTCTTCCTCGCGGTTGGACAGCTGCAGGAAGTGGTCGCCCTTATCCCAGTCATTGCCCTCGTTCAGGCTGTCATCGTAAGTGCCGTTGTAGTAGCCGGCGCCGCGCTGAGAACCACGGTAATCTGCCACACGGCGGACCCAGCTGCCGTCCACGACAGCAGCCATATCGGTGGGAAGGTCTGCGCCCTCGCCGCCGACGCGGGTGATGACCACCATGGCAGTGTCAGAATATGCCTTGGCGTTTGCCATCATCTCGTCGGTATACAGGCTGACGTTCGGCTCGGGCAGGGTCCAGTCCTGCTGTGCCATTTCGACGCTGGGACGGGTAGCGCAGTAGTCGGTGTAGAACTTGCTCAGCTCGTCGTTGGTCTCGATGCCCGCATCGTGCAGGCCGGTGAGCAGGTCGGTGACGGGATAGATGTCGTTCAGTGCGCCGGTGCCGGTGCCGCCGTAGCAGGGGCTGGTGGAGGCCCAGCCAAAGACGTTCAGCTTGGAGCCAGAGGCCACAGGCAGGATGTTGTCATCGTTCTGTGCCAGAACGATGCCCTCCTGGGTGATCTCGCTCACCAGCTCGGTGGCCTCTGCGGAAGTCTCCTCACTGATGGAGCCTTCACCGGAGACCAGATCCAGTATGGTGGACATGGGGCCGGTGCAGATGAGGTTGACAACGATGACCAGTGCCAGCAGAATGGCGAGGCCGGACTGCGCACGAATCATCTTCTTTTTCACTTTGGGCATCTTCCGCACCGCGAACATCACGAGGAGCGCGAGTACGAGGACGACGCCGAATGCAATCAGATAGTTCTGAATGTTCGAAACTACCTGCATTACATCATCCATATTGATGGACAACATAATTTTCTTCCTCCTTATTCTGAATCCATATTTTCCGGGTACAGCTCCCGGAGCATTGCCACTATTATAAATGGATTTAAAGAAAATTCACAAATATCTTCACAATCTGTCATTTTGGAGGCATATTTTGCAGAAGTTTCAATTTGGTTTCAAATTTTATTGTGCTAATCCACAATCTCGAGAACGGTTTTATTGTGCAGAATAACAAAACGTCTCTGTCATCGCTGTGCGATGACAGAGACGTTTCTCACGATGGAACAGGCAGCAAGATCCGCAGGGTGAACCAGCCGTCGGCCCAATGAAGGGTCATGGTGCCGTCGTGGCGCTGGGCGGCCGCCTGCACGCCCTGCAGGTCGTAGCCGCCGTGGGCGTTGTGGACGGGCAGGCCGTCCGCGCCCAGCTCCACGGGATGGGCGCAGTAGTTCTCGAAGCGGAGCATCACGCAGCCGCTCTGGTTATAGATGGCCACCCGCAGCAGACGCTTTTCGGGGTCGGGCTCGGCCAGCACGCTCTCGATGGCGTTGTCCAGCGGCGCGCCCACGAGGGTACACAGCTCCCGCGTGCTCAGAAAGCCCAGTTGGCTGCCGTCGGCCACGCTGGTCATGTTGATGCCGCGCTGCTGGCAGTCCATGCTTTTGGCGGTCAATAGTGTATCCAATACCGGGTTGCCAGTCTTGTTCTCAGCTTCATATTGCCGGAGGCCGCTCTCCATCCGGGCCAGAGCCGCGTCCTGCTTGGCCCGGTCGCGCTCGGCGCGGATGTCCGCGATTTGAATTTTCAGCTCATGATAGCGGCTGTTGATGAGCCGGATGCCCTCTTTGCTCCGCTTGTACTGCTCGTACTGGCGGTGGAGCACCTCGTCCATGGCGGCAAGCTCGCTGTGGAGCGCCGCCTCCCGCAGCTGTTCGTGCTGGACTGTCAGGATGAGCACGCCGCAGATGTCCACCAGCGTGCGGATGTAGTAGACGCTCATGTCCACCTCGCAGTCGCCCAAGAACAGCAGGTTGCTCACCGTGAAGACCATCGCCGCCATGACGACGGCCACGAGGGCCGCTTTTCCGCTGATGACGATATGGCCCTTGGGACTTTTGTGCTTATGCTCCAGCACCCAGATGCAGCCGAAAACGCCGCCGTAGACCACCACCAAAAGCAGCAGTGACAGGCCGTCGGCCCCGCTGCGCTGAGGCCAGAGGAAGCAGTGCAGCTGCCACTCGACGCTGGCCGCCAGCTCTGCCAGAACGAAGGCCCGGGCGCAGACATAGCCCGCTTCCAGCAGGGAGATGGTGCGGGTGACCCAGAGGTATAAATACTGTATCCCCACAGCTGCCGCCATGCAGGGGATCCACCACGCCAGCGGGACGCTGCCCGTGGCCTGCAAAAAAGCACTCAGGGCCAGCGCCCATGCCGCACTGGCAGCGATGGTGGCCGTTTTGCCGAAGCGGATGCCCAGCGGCAGGGCGTAGATGCCCACGGCCAGACACTCGGCCAGCGCCGTATACAGGCGCGGGATGCTGGGCAGTGCCGTCATGCACCCTCACCCCCGATGTGGTCGGCCAGCGCCGCGAGGAAGGCTTTCCGCCGGGGGCGGCTGACCTGCAATTCGTAGGGTCCCACCTGCACCATCCCCTGCTGCACGCTCTTCACCTGTGCCAGATTGACAAGGTAGCCGCTGTTGCAGCGGGCAAAGGGCCGCTCGGCCAGCTTTTCCTCAAAGGCTTTCAGGGTGCCTGCCGCCACGAAATCGCCCTCTTCGGTATAAAAATGGACGCGGTGTCCCTCGCTTTCCAGATAATAGATGAGGGACGAATCCAGCCGCCGCATCCCGCCCTCCACCGGCAGGGCCAGATAATGCCGTGCGCGGCGGCGCAGCTGCTCTTCGGCCTTGCGCAGCTGCTGTGAAAACGCAAAATAAGGCACCGGCTTGAGCACATAGTCCAGCGCGCCCACCGCGTACCCGCCGATGGCATACTGTGCCATATTCGTGATAAAAACGATGATGACGTCCTTGTCCAGCTCCCGCACCCGCCGGGCCGTCTCCATGCCGTCCAGATGCTTCATCTCCACGTCCAGAAACAGAATGTCGTACACCGGGCGGTAATCATCCAGCAGCTCCATGCCGTCGGCGAACTCCGTCACCGCGAACTCGGTACCGTACTGCCGGGTGTGCCGCTGCACATAGCCCTGAAGCTGCGCCCGCACCTCTGCCTCATCCTCGACCAGAGCAATGCGTATCATTGCCGCACCTCCTTTTTCCGCAATTTTTCCAGTTTTTATTGTAACACGAAATAGGGCGTGTGGCAAATAGGAGAATAAAACAGCAGCCCCGCTTCATCTGCCGCGAGGCTGCTGTTCTGTGATTGGAAAATTTCAGGCTCAGTTCGTCTTGACGGCCACAAGGATACGGATCTTCCTGCCGCCGGAGCAGCCGAAGTTGTCGTACCAGCCGATGAGCTTATAATCCTCAGTGTTGATCTTGGGCAGCGAGGTCGCGAAATACTGGCCGTTCGACCACAGATACACCTGCATATCGTCGGCAGTCTCATAGCGCTTATCGCCGCTCATGACCGAAGCTGCGCCCAGCTTATCGACGACTACCGGCGAGAGCTGGAGCATCCGGTTGATGGCCTTGCCGTCAGCAGAACGACCGATGGCGATGCCGCCTGCGATAACGGGGTACTTGGTGGCGGTGCTGTAGGCCACCTGCTTGCCGCCGGAGTAGCAGACGTAGGTCGCACCCTCGCCCAGATAGTTGAGGAAGTCGCCCAGCGTACCGCCCACGCTGTCGCCGGTGCGGCGGAGCACATAGCTGAACAGCTGGTCCGTCTTGCCGGTAAGGGTGTTCCAGGTAGAGCTGACGACACTGCCGTCGATGAGGCCGTAGAGCACATCGCTGGTGCTGGGGAAAAGGATGTTCTTCACATCCTGGAATGTCTCCTCATCGGTCTTGTCTGCCTTGGTGGTGGTCGCAGCGGGGAGGCCTGCGGCCTCTCTTGCGGCGTCCTGTGCCTTGTCGCTGATCTTTTTGTCGATCTTCTTGGCGGCTTCGTCCGTCAGGCGGCGGACAGAATCCAGCGCAGCGTACTCCCACAGGTCACCGGTCACATCGTCGAGGATGACCCGGTCGATCTGTCCTGCGGAATTGGTGGTGTAGTAGCGGATGTCGCTTTCGCTCAGAGTTACCCCCGATAGGCGGCTGGGGCGAACTGCCCCAGCCACACCCTCCGACGTCGTATCAATGATCTGCACGTTGTCTGCAAACGGGGTGTCGCCCAGCGCGGTGCCGTCGGCGCTGACGCTGCCGCTGGTCGAGCGGGGCGAGATGGACCGGACGCTTTCGCCGTCACCGTCCACGCTGATCTCCACCAGCTTGCCGGCCGGGAAATTGAGCTTATTGTTTACGTTGACGGTGCGGGCCGTGCCATCGGTACACATGACCGAGACAGCCTGCTGCACCTCAGCGCTGTTCGTCTCCACGAGGGTGCGGGATGAGGACTGGACCACGCCGTAGAACACAGCGTCTGCCGCGTCGCCGGTGAGGACGGAGACAGCTGCATCGTTCATGCCCAGCAGCAGAGTGACCACCTGACCCACGCCGCCGCCGGACAGAGAAGACAGCTGATAGGCCACAGAGGGCGAAGCGATGGCGTAGGTGACCCCGGCCACAGTCACAGAGGTCGGGGCGCTGGCCGAGGGCGAGACAGCCGTCACGCGGCCTGCGGCACGCTTATTGTAGATCCACACGGTGCGGGCGCTCTCATTATAATAGTAGACATCATAGGGCGAGAGGGCCGCAGAGGTGGTGACTTCGTCGTTGCGGTAGATGGCCGCCGGGGCGAAGGGCAGAACTGTGGAAACATCAGCCACGAAGGGACCCTTGACGTTGTCCAGCAGGACGGAGGAGATGTCCACCTGACCGTTGCTCACGGCAAAGCCCAGCGTGGAGGCGTAGACCTGACCGCTGCCGTTCATGGCGGTGAGGGCGTTGTAGAAGAGCATGGTACCCTGCTCGAGGGTCAGAGTCTCGCCCTGACGGGCATTGATCTCATTGCGCAGGCCCAGTGCGCTGGCCTTACTGAGCTGAGCTGTAGGGAAGGTACCGCCCAGCTTTGCCACATCATAGCCCAGCAGGCGCAGCGCCATGGTGCAGGCTTCTTCCAGCGTGACGGTGTTGTCCGGGCGGAAGCTGCCGTCAGAGTAGCCGGTCATCCAGCCGTTCTGGACGGCAGTGCGGATGTAGACCGCATAGGGAGAGTCGCTGTCCACGTCGCTATAAAGGCGGCCGGTGCGGCCCTGTGCCGTAGTGGTATCGCGGTAAGCAGAGAATGCGGTGAGGAGGCGGGCCGCCTGCCCACGAGTGAGGGGCGCACCCAGAGAACCGGCCTGCTCGGCGGTCAGACCGCCCAGTGCCGTCGCCGTCTGGACTGCCGCGTTGGAGCCGACCGCAGAGGCGGGCAGCACCAGCATGGAAACAGCCACGCAGACAGCCAGCAGGAATGCGAGGAATCGTTTTTTCATGGTAAACTCCTTAATCATATCTGAGCGCTTCGATGGGGTTCAGGCGGGCGGCACGGCGGGCAGGCAGGAAGCCGAACAGGACGCCGATGCCGCAGGAGATGCCCACGGCGATGGCCGCCGCGTCCGCCGAGGGGGTGACGTTCAGGGTGATGTCCGTCAGGATATACGGAAGGATCTGGTTGATGATGGCCGAGACGATGTAGCCCAGCACGATGCCGAAGCAGCCGCCCAGCGCCGACGTGACGCCGGCCTCCACGACGAACTGGGTCAGGATGGTGCTCTCCTGTGCGCCCAGTGCCTTGCGGATACCGATCTCACGGGTGCGCTCGGTGACAGACACCAGCATGATGTTCATGATGCCGATGCCGCCGACCAGCAGCGAGATGCCTGCAATGGCCGTCAGGACGCCCACCATGACGTTGATCATGGAGGACATCTGCTTCATGGCTGCGCTCAGGCTCATAACGTAGACATAGTCGTCCTTGCTGACCAGCTTCTTGATGCTTTTTTGCAGATACTCCTGCGCTGCATCCGAGTGGTCTGCATCCTGCAGCACGACGTAATACTCGCTGACACTGCTGGTGTTGTTGACGCTCATCAGGGTGGTATAGGGAATGAGAACAACGTCGTCGTTGCCGCCCTCGTACTGAGAGGCGGGTTTGGAGCGGCCTTCCAGCACGCCCACGATGCGGTACTCGCTGGCGCCCACCTTGAGGGTGCTGCCGAGACCGTTGCCGCCGAAGATCCTGCGGTCCACATAGTCGCCAATGACACAGATATTCTTGTTGTCTATCAAATCGGTGTACTGGATGCCCCGGCCCTTGGCCACCTTGTAGTTGTTGATGGTCGTGTAATCTTCGTTGACACCGCTGATGCCGGTGCGGCGGTACTTCTCGCCCGCCACCCGCAGCGTGTCGCCGCCGGCACTGGCAATAGGCGAAAGACCCTTATAATACTCGGGCTTCTGGTTGATGATGTTATACACATCGCTGACCTCCACCGTGCGGGTGCTGGCGGTCATGACGTTGACGGCCAGAATATCGCTGCCCATGTCGGAGTAGAAGTCCTGCATCATGTTGGTCATGCCGTTGCCGAGACCGACGATGACGATGACGGCCATGACGCCAATGATGATGCCCAGCATGGTGAGGAAGGTGCGGACTTTGTTGCTCAAGACGTTCTGGACGGCCTGTTTGAAGGTCTCCTTTATCATGCCTGCGTCCCCTCCTCTCCGGCTTTCGGCTCCGCCATCATGAAGTTCGGCTGAACGACTGCCTCGGGTGCGTGGGCGTCGCCGTCGTAGACGACGACACCGTCCTCCAGACGGATGATGCGCTCAGCCTGCACGGCGATGGAGTTGTCGTGGGTGATGAGGACCACGGTGTGGCCCTGTTTGTGCAATTCCTGAAGCATCCCCAGCACCTCCCGGCCGGTGTGGGAGTCCAGCGCACCCGTCGGCTCGTCGGCCAGAATGATGGGCGGGTTGCGGACAAGGGCGCGGGCGATGGACACACGCTGCTGCTGGCCGCCGGAGAGCTGGTTGGGCTTGTTCCGGAGCTTGCTGCCCAGACCCACCTGTTCCAGCGCTGCAATGGCGCGGCTGCGGCGCTCGCTGCCGCCTACGCCCGCGTAGATGAGGGGGACTTCCACATTTTCCAGCAGGGTCAGCTTGGGCAGCAGGTTGTACTGCTGGAAGATGAAGCCCAGCTTCTCGTTCCGGATGGCCGCCAGCTCACGGCGGTTCATCTTGCCGACGTCGCTGCCGTCCAGCAGATACCGGCCATGGGTGGGTACATCCAGACAGCCGATGATGTTCATGCAGGTGGATTTGCCGGAGCCGGACTGGCCCACGATGGCCACGAACTCGCCCCGCTCTATCTTCATGGAGATGTGGTCTGCCGCTTTGACGAGGGTGTCACCCATCTGATAGTACTTGCAGACCTCGTCAAACTCGATCAGGGCGCTCATTCGTCGCCTCCTTCGGCAGACACCATCATGGTGCTGTAGAAGTCGGTCGCACTGACGCTGGAGTTGTCGTAAGCGATGGTATCGCCCTCCTGCAGGCCGCTCTTCACTTCGATGTAATCGTCATCGCTGATGCCGGTGGTCACCTTGACGTAGACGTAGCCGTCGGGAGCGGTCATGGAAGTCTCAGCATTGGCAGCGCTGGGCGAATCCCTGGTCACCAGCACATAGCTGCCCCGGACGAGGGCGGCGTTGGGCAGGGCCAGAACATTCTTGACGCTGGCGGTAGTGATCTTCGCAGTGGCGTTCATTCCGGGCAGCAGCTCACCCATATCGTCGATGCGGACGGTGACAGGGTAGCTGGTGGAGCCGTTGGCGGTAGTGCCTGCCACGAGGATGCTGCTGATGACGCCCTTATAAGTCTCACCCGGGACGGCGTCGGCGGTGATCTCCACCTTCTGGCCAACCTCAAGGGAGCGGATCTTCAGCTCGTCCACGTTGAGCTTCATTTCCAGATAGCTCATATCGTAGATGGTGCAGAGGTTCTGCATGGCGGTGTCGTTGGCGCTGAGCTTGTCGCCGGCCTTGACCTTTTTGTCCACGATGGTGCCGCTGATGGGCGCATCAATGGTGTAGTGGCTGATGTTCCGCTCTGCGGAAGACATCCGCAGCTCGGCGGAGCGGAGATTGTCGGCGGCGTTCTGAGCCTGCTTGTCCAGATCCTTTCCGGTGATGCGGAGGAGCACATCGTCCTGACGGACGGTGCTGCCCTCCCTGACGCAAAGCTCGGACACGGTGCCGGAAGCAGCGGCCACGACGGTCTCCTCGCGCTGGTACGCAAAGTGGGCCGAGTTGAGGGAGCTGACACCGTTCACCTGCGCCACTGCGGCCTGCGCGGTGGTCAGGCTGCCTGCGTTAGGAACAGCGATGGTGACGGTGCAGGTCATGAGGCTGGCGTCACCGGAGGGGTCTGCGCCCGACACCGAGCGGATGGTGCCGTTCAGCACCTCAAAGGTGGTGTCCGGCATGACCTGCGCGGCCTGACCGACAGCGAAGCTCTGGGCCTCGGCGGCGGGGAAATCCACAGCCAGCAGCATCACCGAGGTATCGCGGACGGTGGCGACGGTCTGCCCGGCCTGCACTGCATCGCCTGCGGCCACAGCAAAGGAGCTGACCTCGCCGCCGATCTTCGTGCGGACGTTCCGGGCGTCGGCTGCATCATCGTAGCTGCGCTGGGCCTGAGACACCGAAAGCTGTGCGCTCTCGAGGTCGCCCTCCACATCCGAGCTGTCGATGACATAGAGGACATCGCCCTTCTGGATGGTGTCGCCCAGCTCGAAGTCGGCGGTGAGCACCGTGCCAGTGACGAGGGACTTGACGGTGTAGGAATCGGCGGCGTTGATGGTGCCGCTGCCGTCGTAGACGTTCACGATGTCGCGGCGTCCCAGCTTCTCCTGCGTGTAGGCAAGGTCTGCCGACGCACTGCGGCTCTTGCGCGGCACGATGACCGCCACCAGCACCGCTGCGGCTGCGACCACCGCGATGCAGCGCTTTTTGTGGGTCTTGATAAAGTGGAACACCTTATTTTCTCCGCCGGTATTCTCCTGCGGAGAGGCGTCCTGTGTCTTCTTGTTGAAACCTAGCATGAAAAGCCTGACCTCCTGTGTTTCATGAAAAAGAAAAGTTCTTTCTGCCTGTTTTCATTCATTCTGCGCTTTCCCCCACAGCATCCGCCAAAAATGACCTGTCTGCGAGATACTGCCCCGGGTTAGCGGCGCGAACCTTTATAATGATACCATCTAACAGAACGGACTACAAGAAATTTTTCCTGCACAATCTGCAACTTTTTTGAAAATTTTTCCATCATCTCTGTGTCTGGAAACTGGAACATCAGACAGAGCTTTCGGATGAAGAGTTCATCCACTCGCTCCGGCCCTTCGTGCAGCGGCTTTTGGGATACCGTCAGAAATAAGACCCCGACTACGATTCATGGCAGGGATTTGGACATTTCAAAACACATCAGGGAGCAGCATAGGTCACAGCTGCTCCCTGATGTGTTTTTTGTGGTTCTTTTCAATGTGTCACAGTCACGGATCTGTTGCCTGCAATACGCAGGCACAATACCCCGGTTCCGGCTGGTAGCAATGGATCGTAAGGCATTTGTCCACCTCCGGGCTGTAGTCGTGAAGGATGTGCTTTGTTCCGTTCAACGCCACATCCGCATACGATACAAGCCACTTCTTATCACCATTGGGGAACACTTCGTAAAACGAACGGCCAAGCATTTCTTCCACCGGCACGCCTTCGATCGTTGCCATTTCGGCATTGCAGTAGCGGAAAATAAAATCCACCCCGTGTCCGTCCTCATTGAACACCAGCTCAATAATGCAGAATGCCAGCGGCATATCGTCCAGCAGACTGCATTTTTCCAGCAGGCTCATACTCATTGGGCGTAGCTGTGCGTCCACCCGCCTGATTTCTGCGCGCAAGCGGCGATGGTCGCTCAGACCACGTCTACGTCCCTGAAAACTGCGGCCATCTGACATTGTATAAATACCGTCATTGCTAATATCTACGATCTGGCTGCGGCACACTACGATTCCCTTACTGATGTTCAGAAACATATCTTCCGGCAAAGCAGACCAGACGCTGTGCAACGGAGCATACAGCGCAACTTCTTCCCCATCCATGCGGTGAACGACCGTTTTGCGGTCGTTACGGTAAAGATACAAGATGTTTTCTGGGCAAAGGTCATTTTTCTGAAACCACTTATGCAGATCATTCATCGCCATACTCCTTTGTCAGTTGGATATGTTTAGTATAGCATACCTCCGTGCAGCGCACAAGAATAGCTTGATTAAAATTCATTTCAACGGAGTTTTCGCCAATTTGCATCGAATATTTTTGTCAACATTCACGTTTTTAATGTCTAAAGCGCAGAAGTCGTTGACTTTCAGGCATTTTCTGTGTATTCTGTAACATAGAAGGTCAAATGGTTTTTTCGCAAGATGAATGCCCTGAGCGGCTGGCAGCCGTCCACGGTCTGTGTAAAATAAACCCAGATATAAAGGAGGCAAACCACCATGAAGATGACCCGCAGAAACTTTCTTTCCACTTCAGCGGTTGCGGCGTTAGCCTGCGGCGCATCCCTGACCGCACACGCAGCAGGCAGTACCGATGAAAACAGTCTGAACTTTATCACAGACATTTTCAAGGACTCCACCCAACCGGGCGAGATCGAAGAGGCAACGGCTATCACGGCAGAAAAGAACGCCGAATGGTATGAAAAGCTGGATTTTTCCGATCGGCGGGAGTTTGCCAACGCAGAACGCGGCTGGCTGGACAATGCGGAAGGCAGGGTCATCGATGGTGAGGATAACAGATCCGCATGGAATCTGCAAAGCTACGGCGATTTGAACCGGGATGCTCCGGACACTGTAAACCCCAGTCTGTGGCGGAATATCCAACTCAACGCCAAAGCCGGTCTGTTTGAAGTATGTGACGGCATCTATCAGGTGCGCGGCTTTGATATGGCCAATACGACCTTTATCCGCACCGACCACGGTTGGATCGTGTTTGATGTGCTAATGTGCAAGGAAAACATGAAGGCTGCCAAGGAGCTGATGGAGGAGCGCTTCGGTCCGCTGGACATCAAGGCGGTGCTGTACAGCCACTCTCATGTGGACCACTTCGGCGGCGTGGAGGGCATTATCACCCGGGAGCAGGTAGCGGATGCAACGCTTTCGCTTAAAAAGCAGCTGGCTTCCGGCAAGACCCCTGTGCTTGCGCCGGCGGGCTTTCTGAAGCACGCCATCAGCGAGAATGTCTATGCGGGCATCGCCATGGCGCGGCGCGCACAGTTCCAGTACGGCACGGTGCTTGACAAGGGCGAAAAGGGTGCGCTGAGCGTGGGCATCGGCATGGGACAGTCCACCGGTACGGTGTCCCTCATCGCTCCCACCTACGAGATCGGGGAAGATGTTCCGAAGCTGACCATCGACGGGCTGGAGATCGAATTCCAGCTGACCCCCGGCACCGAAGCCCCTGCTGAGATGAACGCCTATTTCCCGAAATACCGCGCCCTCTGGATGGCGGAAAACTGCACCGGTACGCTGCATAATCTGTACACCCTGCGCGGCGCAGAGGTGCGCGATGCCAACGACTGGGCGAAGTATATCATCGAGGCAGATCAGCGCTTCTGCAGCAAGACTGATGTGGTGTTCCAGAGCCACAACTGGCCGCATTGGGGCGAGGAGATCCATGAGTATCTGTTGAACACGGCAGCGATCTACAAGTTCATCCACGACCAGACCCTGCATTACATGAATCAGGGATATACCTCAAATGAGATCTCGGCGATGCTGACCCTGCCCAAAAAACTGGAAAAGGTCTGGTATACCCGTCCGTACTACGGTACGCTGGCGCACAATTCCAAAGCCGTTTACCAGAAATATCTGGGCTGGTATGACGCAAACCCGGTCAACCTGAATCCGCTCCCGCCCAGCGATACCGCCAAGAAGCTGGTAGAATATCTGGGCAGTGCCGATGCAGTCCTCCGCAAAGCGCAGAAGGATTTTGATAAGGGCGAGTATCAATGGGTGGCGCAGATCACCAAAGAACTGGTCTACGCCGACCCGTCCAACCAGAAGGCGCGCAATCTGTGTGCAGATGCACTGGAACAACTTGGCTATCAGGCAGAGTCCGGCGCGTGGCGCAACGCCTACCTGATGGGCGCTGCAGAACTCCGCAGAGGCAACCTGTCCAAACTGGCGCGCTCAGCCAATGGACTGACCGCGACAATGGGCGAGATGACCATCGCCATGCTGCTGGATTACATCGGTATCATGAGTGATGCCAATGCCGCCCAGAACGATGATCTGACTCTGAATCTGACGGTGACAGATGTAAATGAACAGTTCTATGTAACCCGTAAGAATGGCATCCTGCTGTCTTACCCCGGCGAGAACCATCCGGATGCACAGGCTTCCGTCACCTGCAAGCGTCTGCAGCTCTTTGCCCTGATGCAGGGTCAAAAGGCCGGGCAGATACAGATCAGCGGAGATCCCACTGTCCTGAAACGCCTGCTGGCATATGCGTCCAAGTTTGAAAAAACCTTCAATGTTATTGAACCGTAAAAACGATTCGGAATTTCAATTTTTTGAAAATATCTCTGAACCTTTGATATTAGGTTCTGTCAAGAGGGCTGGCACCGTCCAGCCCTCTGTCTTTTTGCTAAAGTTTCCGTGTGAACAAGTAGAGTTTCGACAAACCCCGGCTGGAGCTGACCGAGAAAATCGAAGCCAACTTCTATTCCCAAGATTTGACCCCGGCAGCATCCCAGATCCAGCAAAATAAAAAGCCGGCGGCAACAAAAATCTCCGGTAAGGAGATCCTTGAAGCCATCCGGCTGATGGATGCAGACGAACGCAGAGAGTTGACGAGAGCCTTGTTCGCCTAACTTCTCTTCTTTTTATGCAAAGGAAAGCAGGCTGTGCAAGCCATGCGCAGAAAAGCCCCCGATTCGGGCAAATGTGCAAACGGTGTGCAGAAAGTGTG
>ERZ773139.1949-NODE-1949-length-22176-cov-4.609059_pt1 | contig 22176 bp, 14 predicted proteins | sample MGYA00580854_ERZ773139 | MGnify/ENA primary metagenome ERZ773139 (study PRJEB29015, sample SAMEA2737809) | human gut metagenome | biome: human gut; feature: human-associated habitat; material: faeces | place: China | collected 2012 ...
GCCAAGGCGCAGATAGAATCCGGCTGGCAGGAATATAACGACGGTGTCGCCCAGATTGAGCAGGGCAAAGCGGCCATAGCCGAGGGGCGCGCTCAATATGACGCCGGCATGCAGCAGCTTGAGCAGGGTCGTGCGGAGCTTGCGAGCCGACGCCAACAGCTTGCGGACGCAGAGGCGGCGCTGCCGCAGTATGAGGCGGAGCTGGCCGCCGCGCGCACCCAGCTTGACGAGGCGCAGACTCAGCTGAGCGAGGCCAAGCGCAAATACGAGGCTTCCCTAACCGCGTATAATGCGATCGACGCAATATACAGCCAGGCTCAGGCCATTATCGATAAAGTCCGTGAGGACACTGTCGGCGGCGAGCTGATATACGAAATTGCCAACAAGACCATTCAGGCGATGTTCGGCCGCAGCTTTGAAGACATCCGCAGCGATTGGAGCGCGAAGCGAGCCGAGCTTGACGCAGCCGGCGCGCAGCTTTCCGAGGCGGAAGCCCAGCTTGCGGACGCCGAGGCGCGTTACGCCGAGGGTGCTGCACAGCTTGAGGCTACGAAGCAGATGATAGCCGACGCGCCCGCGCAGCTTGCCGCTGCGGAAGCGCAGCTGGACGAAGGCGAAGCGCAGCTTCAGGCGCTGAAGAAGCAGCTTGACGACGGCGAAAAGAAGTTGGCGGAATCCGAAAAGATGCTGCCGCAGGTCAAGGCGCAGCTTGAGGCCGGTGAGGCGGAGCTTAAGAAGAACGAGCCCGCCCTGCTCGAAGCCAAGGCGCAGATAGACGCCGGACGTGAGCAGCTGGACGCTGTCAAGGCGCAGCTTGAGACCGGTGATTCCCAGCTCGACGCCGCGCTGGCGCAGCTCGGTGGGATGCGCGCCGAACTGAGCAAGACGGAGCAGAAGCTAAAGGACGAAAAGGATGAGCTCCTCGCCGCGTTTGACAAGATCAGCGGAATGCAGACCTCTGTCAGTGAGTACGAAAAGCTTCAGGATGAATATAAATCAGCCCGTCAGGCGCTGCTGTCCTATGACGACATCTCGGAAGACGTGATAAACGGCGATGAGTTGCTGACCGCGGCGAACAGTGCGGCGCGCTCGATGCACGTCGGATATATCGTCCGCTTCGTTCTCCGCGTTCTGATGAACCTGCTGATGCTCGCCTCCGCCGCTGCCGGTGCGGCAGCGATGCTGAAGGCTTTTGACAAGCTGAAGATAAAATATCCGCTGTGGCTCATAGCCGCGGCCTGCGCCGTGGGCGCGATACTGGCGGAGTCCATAAGTCTGGGGCTTGGCCGCGGGCTGCTGTATTCAGCGCTCTTCGTGCTGATCTTCGCGGCGGCGCTCTTCGCGCTGACCTTTGAGAAAAAGCAGGCTGCGCCAGCCAAAGCTGCGCAGTAAAGCTCATATACAGCACAACGTCCCGCCTTCCGGCGCAGCTGCCGGAAAGCGGGACGCTGTTTTTTTCTGCTCAGAACGAGACTGTCAATGGACTTTTCAGACGCTGTACTTTTGGGCGTATTCCTCGTAATACTCGTCAAAGCGGTGAGAGTGCAGCTCCTTGAGGTTGATGACATACTCGTGGGTGTCATACCTGTCTGAGCACAGCTCTATCGTCGCTATTGCGAGGTTTGAGCTGTGGTCGGCCACACGCTCGAAATTTGCAAGCAGGTCGTTGAACACGAAGCCGTTTTCAAGTGAGCACTCCCCGCTCTGGAGCCGTTCGACATGGTGCAGCTTCAGTTCGTCGCACAGCACATCGATCCGCTCCTCCAGCGGCTCCACGCGATACGCGAGCTCAACGTCGTTTGCGAAAAACGCCCGCGACGCGACATCCAATATCTCCTGCACGGCGGCACTCAGTACGCCAAGCTCATGCTCCGCCGCGCCGGTGAAGCGCAGCTTCTTCTGGTTTATCTCGCGCGCGGCCTCCGCAATGTTCATTGCGTGGTCGCTGATGCGTTCAAAATCGCTGAGGGTATGCAGGTATTTCGACACACTCTCGTTCTCCTCGCGCGTAAGCTCGCGTTCGGTTATGCGCATGAGGTAGGTTCCGAGCCTGTCCTCGTACCGGTCGACCAGTTCCTCCTCGCTCTCAACGTGCGCAAAAGCCTCGTCGCTGTATGTCTTGAGCAGTGCAACCGACGCGAGGAGGTTATTCTGCGCGGCCTTCCCCATATCCTCCACAGTCTGACGGCTCTGCTCCACGGCAAGCGCAGGATGCGCAAGGAAGCGTTCGTCAAGCCGGTCGAATGCGTCGACACGAGCTTGCTCCTCCTCGCCCTTTATCAGCGCGCAGGCCAGCCTTTCAAGCAGGCCGATGGCCGGAAGCAATGCCAAAGCGGTCACGAAGCGGAATGCCGTGTTCACAAACGCTATGCTGACGGCGTTCATCGTCATGTCCATGAATGTAAAGCCTATCGCCGCGTTCGCGCCATAGAACAGTCCGCCGCAGAGTATTACGCCGACAAGCTCTATTTCAAGATATGCAAAGGCGGTGCGCCTGCCGTCGGTTTTCGCGCCCAGCGCCGACAGCAGCACCGGCATAGCCGCGCCGATCGCGATGCCGAGGATGACCGGATACGCAGCCGCAAAGCTGACCGCGCCCGTGACGGACAGTGCCTGAAGGATGCCGACCGCAGCGCTCGCGCTCTGCAGAATGCAGGTGAAAAGCGCGCCCGCCAATATGCCGAGAAGAGGATTTGAGAAGCTTGTGATGAGCCGCACGAACGCCGCGCTCTCGCGCAGCGGGGACACCGCAGTACTCATTGACTGCATCCCGAACATCAGCACCGAAAAGCCCAGCATGATGTCGCCCACGTGGCGGCGCTGCTGGCTGCGGCTGAACATGCGCAGGATTATGCCGCACACGGCGATAACGGCGCTGAGCGTGGACGTTGAGAACAGTGCGACCCAGCCGCTCCCCTCCAGCTCAGAGAGACAGATTATCCAGCCCGTGACACTCGTGCCCAGAAGCGCTCCGAGGATCACCGCGATAGCTTGCCGCAGCTTCATCATACCGGAGTTGACGAAGCCGACAACCATCACCGACGTTGCCGAGGACGACTGTATGACCGCCGTCACGCCCGTACCCAACAGTACGCCGCGCAGCGGCGTCCCCGACAGGCGGTACAGCACAAGCTCCAGTTTGCTGCCTGCGACCTTTTTCAGCCCGTCGCCCATCAGTGTCATTCCGAACAGGAACAGCGCCACTCCGCCCAGCAGTGAAATAATATTGTTCAGATTCATTTGCATCCTCATACCGGCTCCCGCACAGCTTTATACAGTCCGCAGGAATATGTCTATAGGTGTCTATTTTATACTAACAATTTATCCAGCCGGCGGCAAGCCGCAATAGCGAACAAATAAATCCGCCTTTTTTTTAAACGCTTCGTTCAGTATTGACATTAATTGATTATCGCGCTTGGCCGGCCGTAAATATTTACGTTTTGTTCAACCTCGCAGAAAGCCGCCCCGGCGAGGTAAGCGCTATTGGGACACCGTGCCGCTAAAGTACTTTTTGGGCGATTATACCGTTTATACCCGTAAATGCGATGCAAAAGATGTGATTGAGATAGGCACATTTACTGAATTGAAAGCACTTGACAAAGCCTATGATATATAAATAACACAAAATTTCACCAAATCGCAAAAATTTTAAAAGTATCATTTGACTTTATATGGCGACTGTGTTATTTTCTTGTCAGCAAGTGAAAAGCTTGCGTGTCTTGAATGAGACGTTTTTCATTCGTTTTCTCACTCTCTTTTCTTTCACAACCGAACGGGAACTCTTTGCAGGCAGGCTTGGAGTTCCCGTTTGGTTTTTTCGCGTTTATGCGCTTCAGCTATGGACAAGGCGCGGCGCAGCGTGTACAATATGTGCAGACATTTTTTGAAGGAGAAATATCATGCGTTGGATCGAAGTAAGCGTTGACACACCGGCCGAGCTTATAGATGAGCGCTGCCAGCAGATGGCGGACATGGGCGCGGACGGATTTGTTATAGAAAACGAGGCCGATTTTCAGAATTTCCTCGAAAATAATCACCAGTACTGGGACTATGTGGACGACGAGCTGGAGCAGAAGTTCGCGGGCGTCAGCCGCATAAAGTGCTACCTCAGCGACGACGCCAACGGCAAGGCCATCCTTGCGAAAATACGCGGCGCATACGGCGCGGTGCAGACAGCGTTTATCGAGGACAGCGACTGGGAGAACAACTGGCGCGAATATTATAAGCCCATCGAGGTCGGCGAAAAGCTGGTCGTCGTACCGGAATGGGAAGAGATACCCGCCGACGGGCGTCAGCCGCTGCGGCTCGATCCCGGCCTGATCTTCGGCACCGGCAGCCACGCGACCACGCGCATGTGTCTCGCCGCGCTCGAAAAATACTGCTCGCCCGAGACAACCGCGCTCGACCTCGGCTGCGGAAGCGGCATACTCGGCATCGGCAGTCTTGTACTCGGTTGCAGGAGCTGCGTCGGCTGCGATATAGACCCGAAGGCGCCGGACGTCGCGATGTCGAACGCCGCGCTGAACGGCATCGGGAGCGACAGGTTCCGTGTCTACGCGGGCGATATTATCGGCGACGCGTCCCTGCGCCGCGAGCTTGGCAGCGGGTATCAGCTTGTGCTCGCAAACATCGTCTCCGACGTTATCATCCCCCTCTCCGGCTATGTGCGGCAGTTTATGGCCGAGGGCGCGGTGTTCATATGCTCCGGCATAATCGAGGGACGGCAGGACGAAGTCAGCTCCGTGCTCCAAAAAAACGGCTTTGAGATAATCGCCCACTACTGCGAAGAGGAATGGCACTGCTTCGAGTGCAGATAAGCATAAAAAAATTCAACACCCCGAATCGATGATTCGGGGTGTTGGTATATTCAGAACGGCCAAGTCGGCAGCCAGCGCAGCAGGCGGCTCGCCGCCGCATTATCCACGCGCATTCCGCTGAGCGCAGGATAGAACATGATGAATACCGCCACGCACAATACGGCCATTCCCACCGCGTATACGCGCCAGCGCGGGTTCCACTGCCGCATAAGCGCAATGACGTAGCCCAGCGCGAGGACGAGGAACACGGTGCAGGCAAAGTAGTGGTACTCAAAGGTTATGCGCGTGATGAACACCCAGGGCAGGAGCTGCGCAAGGTAGCCTATAAGGATAAAGGCCGCGCGCCGGTCGCGCTTGGCAGCGGCTTCATAGCCCAGCACAAAGAGCGCGATAAGCCCCGCCCAGCACAGTATCGGGTTCACGAACGCACCGAAGCTCTGCCGCGTGCCGTCCGTGCCGTAATCCAGATAGTATAGTATCGGTCGGATATCGAGCACCCACTGGTACCAGCGCGACGAGTACGGATGCGAGGCCGTGACGCCGGAGTGGTAGGTGAACATAAAGGTTTGGTTGTCCAGAACGATCTGCGCATACTCCTTGGTGAAGAACGCGCCGATGCCGGTCAGCCCCTTCGCCGCGCCGTAATGATAATACGAAACGTAATATATTGCTGCCGGTACGAGCACGAAAAACACAACGCAGAAGCCGCAGTTGCGCAGGAACTCGGCGAACAGATTCCCGCCGTTTTCCTCGTCTTTTCTATGATATGCACGGACGATCCAGTGCAGTGCCCATATGACCGCAAGCCCCGCGCCGGCATAGATGCAGGTCCATTTACTCGCCGCGCCGATGCCGAAGAACAGGCCGGACAGTGCGAGATAACGTTTCTTCCCGTCCTCGCACCACAGGTACATGAACAGGTACATCAGCAGGATGAAGAACACAGCGTAGGTGTCTATCGTGGCGATGCGCGTCTGCACATAGTGCATGAAATCCGCCGCAAATATGATAGTTCCGAGCACCGGAACCACTTTTCCACCGAAAAGCTTCTTCAGAAATACATACATCACCGGCAGCATGAGAACCCCGAAAAATGTCCCCATGAAACGCCAGCCGAACGGCGTCACGCCGAAGAGCGAGATACCGATGCCGATTATCAGCTTGCCGAGCGGAGGATGACTGACCTCATACGGCCAGATGTCCTTCTGGTGCTCTATCGCCGTGCGGACATGGTAGATCTCGTCAAAGTAGCTGGAGTTCATGAAGCTCGCCGCGTCCGGTACATGCTCCTGTTCGTCGCACAGCTCCGGAGCATCGGCGGATGTTATGACGAGCTGATCGCCGTACGGGCTGTACACCGCGATCTCGTTCAAATACATATCGTCATCGGCGGTTATACGGAGATAACGCACAGGTTCGGTCGTGACCGTATCGCTCAGCTCTACCTCTTTCCACTTGAGTACCGCGACATAGTTCTGCGCAAATTCTCCGGCGTAGTCCCAGTTCTCGCCGTCTTCAGAACACTCAATGTAATAATTGCCGACGTTTATGCCGCAGAAAATGCGCAGTCTGCTTATCGGCATGGCGCTCTCAAGCTCTACGGTGACGCTCTCATTGGGCGAGAAAACGTGAGGGTTCTGCGCCGCCTCGGTATCGCCGAGGCCGATGAACGCGACTACCGCGTAGCAAAGCGCGATCACCGCCGCGGCGAGCCAGTCGCCGCGCCTCATCTTGCGTTCCGCAGGCTCCACGCGTTTCAGCGGGCACTCCTTCAGCGAGGGCAGACCCATATAAAACAAAACTATAAGCAGCGCCGCCAGTATCGGCAGCAAGTAAGTTATCGTCATAGCAGTCATCGCGGCACATGGCCGCAGGTTCAGATTATACGCGGCCGCAGCCGCAATACAGGAAAAATATAACCCAGCTCGGCCGCAATGTCAAGCCGTGCTCACTTCCGCCGGTGCTTCCCGACGTCAAAAATCCCGCTGCCGAAACCGGCAGCGGGATTTGCGTGTCTGTAAGGCTTTAGCCGCGGAGCAGATCGTGCAGCTCCTTGACGCTCGGAAGGACGAGGTCGGGCTTGCGCTCGGCGGCGTCTACCATGGCCTGATCCGTCTCGCCGGAGAGAACCAGCACGGAACCCGCGCCCGCGTTCTGCGCGACGGCGATATCGGTATAGAGCCTGTCGCCCACGGCGCAGATATGCTCGTTTGCGATACCGGTCATCTCAGAGATAACGTCGATCATGTTGCGGTTCGGCTTGCCGATATAGGTCGGCTTCACGCCGCTGGAAGCGGTGAGCAGGGCGCAAATACTGCCGCAGTCGGGCAGGACCTCGTCATGCGGCATCGGGCAGACCCAGTCGGGGTTCGCAGCGATAAAGGTCGCGCCGCGGCGCAGGAAGTGGCAGGCCTTGTCGAGCTTCTCGTACACCAGCTCCGTATCGAAGCCCTGCACGACGACATCGACGGTCTCCGCATCGGTGTGGCCGTTCTCGTCGTTCACGAGATCGATGCCGTAGCTCACCAACTCGCGGTAGAACGCTTTCGTACCGGCAAGGTACACCTTCGCGCCGGGGTGGCGCTGGTTGAGGTACATACCGGTCGCCATGCCGGAGGTGAACACGTTCTCGGCCTCGCAGGGGAAGCCGAGGCGGCGCAGACGCGTGATATAATCCGTCCCTGCGCGGGAGGAATTATTTGTGAGGTATATGTACTTCTTGCCGAGCTTCGGCAGGTCGTTCATCAGCTCGATCGCGCCTTCGTATACGTTATCACCAAGATAGAGCGTACCGTCCATGTCAAACAGGAAAAGCTCTATGTCCTTCAGGTTTTTTTCCATTCTTTCTCTCCGTAATTCTTTCTCTATTTATTCTTTAGTCCAGTCGAGCGCACACTTGACCGCACGGTGCCAGCCCTTGAGCAGCGCTTCGCTGCGGTCGGCCGGCATTATCGGCTCGAACACCTTGTCCTCCGCCCAGTTGCGGCGGACGTCCTCAAGGCTGTCCCAATAGCCGACGGCAAGGCCGGCGAGATACGCCGCGCCGAGCGCCGTCGTCTCGATGCACTGCGGGCGCACGACCCGGCTGCCGAGAATGTCGCTCTGGAACTGCATGAGGAAATTGTTGGCGCAGGCGCCGCCGTCGACCTTCAGCTCGCGGATGGGGATGCAGCTGTCCTGCTCCATGGCGCGGGCAATGTCATAGGTCTGGTAAGCCAGAGACTCAAGCGTCGCGCGCACAAGATGCGCACGGCTGAAGCCGCGGGTGATGCCGACTATCGCGCCGCGCGCGTCCTGATTCCAGTAGGGCGCGCCCATACCGGTGAACGCGGGGACGACATAGCCGCCCGCGGTGTCCGGCACCGCCTCGGCGTACTGCTGGCTCTCCGCCGCGCCGGATATCACGCCCAGCTCGTCGCGCAGCCACTGCACCGCAGCGCCCGCCACGAAGATGCTGCCCTCAAGGGCGTATTCAACGTGATCCTCAAAGCCGACAGCGATGGACGTCACAAGGCCGTTCACGCTCTTGACCGGCTCGCGGCCGGTGTTCATGAGCATGAAGCAACCGGTTCCGTAGGTATTTTTCATGGTGCCCGGCTCGAAGCAGCACTGGCCGAACAGCGCGCACTGCTGGTCTCCGCCGGCTCCGGCGATCGGTATCTCGCCGCCGTACAGCTCGAACTCGGTCTTGCCGTAGACATGGCTGGAGGGTTTCACCTCAGGCAGGAGGCTCTCCGGAATGTCCAGCAGCTCAAGCAGAGCCTTGTCCCAGCACAGCTCATGGATATTGAAGAGCATCGTGCGGCTGGCATTGGTGTAATCGGTCACGTGGACACGGCCGCCCGTCAGCTTCCAGATGAGCCATGTGTCGATGGTTCCGAACAGCAGCTCGCCGCGCTCGGCGCGTTCGCGCGCACCGGGGACGTTGTCGAGCAGCCACTTTATTTTGCTGCCGGAGAAGTACGCGTCAGGCACAAGTCCGGTCTTTTCGCGGATCATGTCGCCGTAGCCTTCGGCGACCAGTCTATCGATGATGGGCGCGGTGCGGCGGCACTGCCAGACGATGGCGTTTGCAATAGGCTCGCCGGTGGCCTTGTCCCAGATGACGGAGGTCTCGCGCTGGTTTGTGATGCCGATGGCGGCAATGTCCGCCGCCGTCACGCCGAGCTTATCCATCGCGGCGCGGGAAACCTCCAGCGTCGTATCCCAGATCTCTGCGGCGTTGTGCTCCACCCAGCCCGGCTGCGGGAATATCTGCCTGAACTCCTTCTGTACGCTCGCGCAGATGTTGCCCGCGTGGTCAAAGAGGATGCAGCGGGAGCTGGTAGTGCCCTGATCGAGAGCCATAATATACTTCATAGCTTCAACTCCGTTTATTCAGATATGAGCGACCTTACTTGACGATAAGTCTGGTCATTCTCGCAAAGGTCAGGCGGTTGCGGATTGCGGAGGAAATGTCGAGGAACTCGCCGCGGATGCTCTCATCGATATCAAGCTCCGCGAGGGAGTGCTTCGCGCCGATCTTAGTGTAGAGGTCGATAAGCTCTTCGGCGGTGGGGATGGTCGCAATAACGTCGCGGATCTCCTGCCAGTGCTCCTTGATGTTCTCGGGCGGGAAGGTCTTGAGAACGTCGTTCTCGTTCTCCTTGAAGATGCCGTCGGCCAGGTCGCCGAACACGTCGCGCACCCATGCCGGATCCAGCGGCTCGTAGGGCTTGACCTCGATGGTGTCGCGCTTTGCAAGCTCGTGATATGCGCGTGCGCACATGATGGTGCCGATGCCGACGCACTCGCCGTGCATGCCGTGGGCGTTCTTGAATCCCTTGGGCTTCATCTCGACTAGGTGGGCGACAAGGTGCTCCGCACCGGATGCCGCGCGGCTGTTGGAGAGGATCTGCATGGTCAGGCCGGAGAGCATCTGAGTGTAGGCCATGGCCTCGTAGTCAGGCTCCTTGCCCTCGGCAAGGTCGTTTGCGCAGCGCGCCATGATGTCCAGCGCTTCCTGCGCCATTGCGCACACCTTGGGGCAGAAGTATTCGCCGGAGACGATGTGAGCTATCTTCCAGTCAGCGATGGAGACGTACTTTGCGAGGATATCCTGCACGCCGGCAATGGTCAGGAAGCGGGGCGCGCCGGAGACGATGTTGATGTCGCAGATGACAGCGTCCGCCGCCTGCATGGGGATGGACTTTTTCTGGCCATCAATGATGATGGAGCAGATGTCCGCAGTGAAGCCGTCGGAGGAGACGATGGTGGGGATAGCGACAAAGGGGATGCCGAGCTTCCATGCGCTGTAACGGCCGAAATCCATCAGCGTGCCGCCGCCGACAACGACGATGTAGTCGGGCTTGCGCTCGAGCATGGTCATCATGTTCTCGATGAGTCCTTTCTCGCTGTGCAGTCCCTGTGCCTCAAGGACTATCTCCTGGTCGGCACGGACATGGTGCATGGTGGGCAGGTTATAGGTGTTCGTATCATAGATGACAGTGCGGAAGCCGGTGAGGCCGCAGTCGTCCATGTATTTGTCGAAATTTTTGAGCGCGCCGTATTCGCATACGACGAGCTTGGTGCGAAGCTCATGGTCGCGTCCGCATTCGCAGTCGCCGAGGTATTTTGTGCAGTCAAGAATCATTTTTTAGTCTCCTCCTGATTTAAACAACGTTCGGTGCATAAAATCGCATCATGTGTTTCGTATTATATTATAACTCATGAATTATTGCAAGCATGACAGGCGAAAATATATATTTTGCTCAAATTGCACAAAAGCTCTGCATTTTGGAGCGGATTGCCACGGGAGGCGAAAATCTCGCTGTCGTTGCGAGGAGCGGAGCGACGCGGCAATCCGCGTCCCACGGTGCTATGCGCGGAATCGGCAGGCGCACAAAGTAGAACGGATTCCCACGTCGGCGCTGTGCGCCTCCTCGGAATGACACGGTGGACGTAAGCCCGCCGTACCGAGTTTTCCGAACAGCAAAAGACGGAGCGCCGCGAGCGGCGCCCCGTCCCTTTGAAGAATTTGAAGGGGAATAAAAACCAATTAATAGTTTGCAGCCACAACGGCGCCACCGCCAAGGACGGTGCAGGTGTTCGCAACGCACATCATGGTGATGAGGATTGCATTCACAATGGCGCAGAGGTAAGGATTCTTTGTCTTCTTGTAGATGAAGCGGGTCATGAACGGAGTGACAAAGAGGAACACGCATGCAGGATACAGCCAGATACCGCTGATACGGAAGCCTTCGGTGGAGTACCATTTCAGCGCGCCGGTCGTGAAGAAGGTGACGTACTGGATGGCGATGAATCCGAGAGCGCCGAGGGCGTTGAACAGGCCGAGAAGCGCGGTGTTGAGTTTGCCGCCGATATTATTGTAATTGAAGCAGTTGAAGGAGACGGAGTTGACGATGTAGAACAGGAGGAACATCGGCAGGTACTTAAGACCGATGATGACCTTGTCCGCGTCAAACGCCTTCAGCGTGAGCACCCAGAGGCGGAAGTCGGACTTGAAGAAGTAATCCGCGAAGAAGAGGATGCCGAAGGCAAGCGCGGTGGTGAGGACGGCGAGAACTACCGTGCGCCAGAGCTTTGCAAGGCTGATCTTGACGCCGCGGGCAGCAGGATCGAAGCCGTTCTTCTTGCCGTGTGCATAGTAGTACACCAGAAGGACTATTATGCAGAACGCCGCGCACAGAGCGCACCATACGCCGGTGGTGAGGGGGCCGGTCTGGACGAAGAAGGTGGTGGTCTTGGAGTAGACGTTGACGATGGTCCAGTAGTAGCTCAGGCCGGAGAAGATTGCGCAGAGGACAAGCGGAATCCAGAACCAGAGCTTATCCTTGCCAGTTTTTGCCTGCAAGGCGAGGACTTCCTTATCCGCCTTGAGAACGCCGAAATACTTGGTGTCGAGCATGAGGCTCATGAACGCAACCACGAAGATGACGATGCCGATGAGGCCGAGGAAGTTGAACGCGGTCTTCCACTGCCAGACCTGATTATTCTCGGCAATCGGATTGGGAGCGCCGAACGCGTCCTCAAAGAACTTGATGCCGTAGCCTACGCAGGTGCTTGAGAAGTGAACCCACGGGTGGGTGCAGTCGGGCTGATATATTACGCGGAAAAGTCCGTCCTGCTCATAGTATTTGCCAGGGACAACGTCCTCCATGCCCTCGGAGCCGTTATTGAAGTTTACGAAATTCTTCGCGTCGGGAGAGGTTGCAAAGTCGCGCGGGACTATCTCGTTGCCGTTTTCGTCGCTCGTCCAGAAGAAGAACTCGTCGTACTTGTCGGCAATGAGGCCGACGTAGCGGCCGTCAAGGTCTGCGCTGTGGTCAACGCCGGTGTCGTCCGTCCAGGTAGAGGCTTCATAGAACACCGCGGAGATGAGCGGAGTCTCGCGCTCGTTGTCGATGCCGACTGCCATGTCGCAGGCGGCGCCGCCGCTGGAGTGGCCGGTCACGCCGATGCGGGTTTTGTCGATATAAGGCAGGGTGCCGGCAAGCTCAACCGCAGCGTCGAGGCCGACTGCGGAGGTGTAGAGTCCGTTTGCGTCGGTGCTCTCGGAGTCGCCGTGGCCGTGCATATCAACTGCTATAACGACATAGCCGCGGCGGGCGTACTCAACGGAGTAAAGATCCTGCATTTCCTTGTTGTTGTACCAGCCCTCAACGGTGATTATCGCGGGAGCCGGAGTTTCGGAGGTAGCGTTTGCGGGCTTATAGAGCAGCGCGCTTACCTCGTAGCCGGAGCGGTCTATAAGACGCAGCTCGGAAACCTTGACGCGTCCCCAGCTGCCCTGAATGGCTGATGCCATTATCATGCTGACAAGGCACAGGACAAGCGCAAGGCATACCCAAAACTTGGCTGACTTCTTAGCTTTCATTGGTTGTCTCCTTTTTCTCTCTGAATTTTTGCAGCAGCGGCTGTCATTGCCGCTCATAATCTGAGTCTCATTTTAATATGCAATTTGGTAAAAGTCACTATGAATTTTCTTGATTTTTTATGATTATTTCGCGGTATTATTTTGCTATATAGTATTTATTTGCTCTTTTGTTTTGTCTAAATAACATCATTTACAAAATAGACATAATATTTTTGTGCAATAGCAACTAAAAACATCGCGCCGTCAAAAACGGCGCGATGTTTTATTAAATATAATATAAGCCCATTTTACGGCTTTTTGTGCAGTAATTTGCCAATTTCTTAAGGAAATCTTAAGAAATCCTGCTTTTTTGTCAGTACCTCTGCTGCTTGTGCTGCCGGTACCCGAGCGGCGTTACGCCCTCATATTTTTTGAACAGCTTCACGAAATAGCTTGAGTCTATGTATCCGAGCAGGCTTGCGATTTGCTCTATGCTTGCGGAGGAGCCGCGCAGGAGCGCCTTTGCGTGTTCAATCTTCGTTCGGTTTACATAACTCGTGAAGTTTTCTCCCGCGTCGCGCTGAAAAAGCCTTGAAAAGTAGCTCTTGCTGAGGTGGCACAGCTCCGCCATCTCGCTCATGGATATCATCTCGTTGAGGTGATTTTCTATATAAACTATCGCGGGATATATGAGGCTGCTTTTCAGAATATGCCCGGATTTCGCTTCCTCCGCCGCATCAAAGCCCTTAAGCGACTGTATCTCCACCGGCGCGCTGGGGAATTCCTGCATTCCGTTCGGTGCGCTGCGCAGGCGCCATTCATAGGACATGATCTCCGCGCGAAGCAGAACCGCCTTTTCCACGGTGTACTGCACTATGGCGTTGAGCATATCGGCAATATGCCGTATCTGCTCATACTCCATCTCCGGCAGGCGCTGATAAAGCTCTCTGAGGTTCGGCGCGGCATGGTCGCTGCCGGGCTGAAAGGAGCTTATCTCGTTTACAAGGCGCTCTACCTTGGAGTCCGAGCCGTTTGCGATTCTCACCTGCCCGAACATAACGGCACCCATGTACTTATCCCCTACCGTTATCGGCACCGCAACGTCCACTATGCCGCAGTGACAGAGATATATAAAGGGTCGGTTCAGGCGCACGGCCTCAAGTCCGGCAAGCGAATCGCACTTGCAGCAGCGCTTGCACGTCACGGGGTTTTCGCGTATGACGGCGCAGAAATCCGTGCGCATACTGTGCTTCGTTATGGGCGTCCCCTTGTAGTCTATCGTGATTATGGCGGTGCCGGTAGCCTTCGCTATCTGATCCTGCACGATTTCCCAACGCGGAATATCGAGTATTGACTTTAATTCAAGATTACTTTTGCTCATCGCGGTTAATTTTCCGTAGCTCGTCCCAGAGGCTCTCCATGTCCGTCAGGAGCTTTATCTGCGTTCTTGCCCGGTCAAGATTGTGGCTCTCGCGGTCTATGGAGAAATACTTATCGCCGTTTATGTAGTCGGTGAGGAACCTCATGCCGCACTCAAGCGTCATTACAAACGCGCCCAGCGGCAGCACATCGCGCTCCCGCTCGGTAAGGCTCGGGCAGGCTTCGGCAAAGCCGCGCGTGAACACGCGGTACAGGTTCAGATCGAGCCGCACGCGCTCAAGCTCCTGCTCATCCTCCGCCGCGGTGGACGCGCCGAAGCGTATCGCATCGCCGAAGTCGTAGGCAGAGAGTCCGGGCATAACAGTATCAAGATCAATGACGCACAGCGCACGGCGCGTGTCCGCGTCGAGCAGGACGTTATTGATCTTCGTGTCGTTGTGCGTCACGCGGACGGGCAGCTCACCTGTGTCGCGCATATGCTGGAGCATACCTGCGCGCTGCTCGCGCTCGAGGATGAAGTTGATCTCCGGCAGCACGGACGCCGCGCGGCCAAGCGGGTCGGCGCTGATTGCGGCGCGGAGCTGCTCATATCTCACGGGCGTATTATGGAAGTCCACTATCGTCTCCTGAAGCGTCTGCGCCGGAAAATCGCGCAGCGTGTACTGGAAATGGCCGAACGCCCGCGCGCTCTCGTAGAAGTCCGACGGGGTTTCCGCGCTCTGGAGGCATATGCTGTTATCGACAAACCTGTAAGTCCGCCAGCAGCCGCCCTCGCCGTCGTCATAATAGTTTCTGCCGTCGCGCGTGTCTATATAGCTTATCATGGACATCCGCTCGTTCTGCCTGCGCAGATATGCGCTTATCGCGGACATGTTGCCCATTATCGCGTCAACGTTCGGGAAAACATACTGATTGACCCATTGCAGGACATATTTTGCACACGTATCGGTCGTTATCAGGTAGGTCTGGTTTATGTGGCCGCATTTTATCTGTTCGCACTCCGCCGGAGTTCCGTCCGTCGGGAATTGAAATATCGCATCTTTCATCTCGTTCGCCTTATCTCTTTTTTTCGCTTTTTCTCAGCATCAGCACGGGCACCGCCGTCAGCAGCAGGACTGCCGCGGCCGCGAGGAATATCCCCGGCGTAGGCACGGTCTTGAGCTGGCCAAGCTCCATATAGGTGCTGTCGGAATTGCGGATGACCTCCGCGCCAATCGCGGGGCCGATTATCATCGGCAGCATGACCGCAAATATCATGCGGATGCCCTGGAAATGCCCGGCCTTGTCCTTTGGCGTCCAGTCGCGGATATTCGCGCCGAGTGCGGCGGACATCATCATGTACCCGCTCATCATCACGCCGCCCGCGACCATAACTCCGGCATTTCCGCGCACGAAGTACATCGCCGCAAGGCCGATGAGCATGATGGCCGCCGCGGGCACGGTGAAGTGCATTTTGCCGACCCGATCGATAAATCTGCCGGAGACGACGCTCACAACGCTTGCGAATATCAGCACCACGCCGAGGACTATCGCATAGTCCTTGATGCCGAGATAGTTCTGGATATAGATTATCAGGTATGGGAAGAACACCTGCACGGCGATCGAGAAAATGCTGAAAGCCGCGAAGGACAGGTAAAGCTGCGGATTCTCACGCACAACAGAGGGGCGCAGGCCGTAGAGCAGGTTTTTGAAATAGCTGTCCCGCCTCGGCGTGAGCCGCGGCGAATCCTTGATCAGCACGAGCGACACGAGTCCGACGACGGATACCGAGACGCCGAAGATGTTGAAAAACTCGCGCCATTTTCCTTGCTGGGTCAGCCCGTCAAAGCCGCCGAAGATTATCAGCATGGAGATGAGCGGCAGTATCGCCAGCACGCTCTCAACGCGGCCGCGGTTGTCACTGTCGGTGATATCCGTGACGTAGGCGTTGAAAGCCGCGTCGTTCGCGGTGCTGCCGAAGAAGGTCATCACGCAGTCGAGCACGACCACCATCACCGCCGCAGCCGCAGACGCGTTCGCCGCGGGGAAAAGCCGCCCCGCGTTCTCAGGTGTAATGTAGCCGAAAGCGGCGGTCGAGAGTCCCCAGAGTATGTAGCCCGCGCAGATGAATGCCTTGCGCTTGCCGACACGGTCCGACAGCGCCCCCATGAGAAGCGTCGTCACCGTCGCGGCGGCGGCAGACCAGCCGACCATCGCGGCAATATAGCCGGGGTCGGTGCTGATGGTGTTATAGAGGAACACGTTGAAATACATGTTCTCTATCGTCCACGCGAACTGCCCGAACAGGCCAATTAGTATCAGCGTGATCCAGTTCCTTACTCCAAGCCTGCTCTTCATTCTCATCTCTCCTTATAAGTGTGAGATTTTTTGAATTTGCGCTTTGTTATTTCAGATTCTCGTCGATTATGTTCAGGACAATATTTGCCGAGGTTTCAAGGTGCTCAGCAGTTATGTGCTCATAGGGGCCGTGGCAGGAGTAGCCGCCGGTGCCGATGTTGGGGCAGAGCAGGCCGCGGAAGGTGAGCTGCGAGCCGTCGGTGCCGCCGCGGACAGGCGCGGTGACAGGCTCGATGCCCTCGCGGCGCAGCGCGCGCTCCGCAAGCTCGACGATCTCCATGTGTTCGCCGATAAGCTCGCGCATGTTCCTGTACTGCTGGCGCACGGTCAGCTTCGCGGTGCCCTCGCCGTACTTCTCGTTTATGAGCTTTTCAATATGCTCCATCGTCTTTATGCGCTGGTCGAAGGACGCGGCGATATGGTCGCGGATGATATAGCTCAGCATCGCCTTTTCTACCGTGCCGCTCATGTCGGTCAGGTGGAAGAAGCCCTCGTAGCCCTCGGTGTGCGCCGGAGTGTCGCCGGATGGGAGCATGGAGTTTATCTCCATGGCCACGAGGCTTGCGTTTATCATCATGTTCTTCGCGCTGCCCGGATGGATGTTGAAGCCGTTGACCTCCCACTTCGCCGACGCGGCGTTGAAGGTCTCGTAGTTTATCTCGCTCAGCTCCTCGCCGTCAACGGTGTAGGCAAAGTCCGCGCCCAGCCGCTCAAGGTCGAGCAGCGCCGCGCCGTGGCCGATCTCCTCGTCGGGCGTGAAGCACACGGCAACGCGGCCATGCGGGCGCTTCTCGTTTATGATGCGCTCAGCGGCGGTCATTATCGCGGCGATGCCGGCCTTGTCGTCCGCGCCGAGCACGGTCGTGCCGTCGGTGGTGATGAGGGTCTGACCCTTGAGGGTAGCCAGATGCGGGAACTTTTCGACCGTCAGGCTGCGCCCGCTCGTGCCGAGGACGACGTTGCCGCCGTCATAGTTCTCGATGAGCTGCGGCTGAACGTTCTCGCCGGGGAAGTCGGGTATGGTGTCAAGATGGGCGATGAAGCCGATGCAGGGTTTGTCCTCATAGCCCTCGCTCGCGGGGATGAAGCCGTAAACATAGGCGTGCTCGTCCTCATATACGCCCTCCAGCCCAAGCGCGCGCATCTCGTCGGCCAGCATGTGGCACAGTGTGAACTGGCAGTCGCTGCTCGGTACGCTCTCCGAGGTCTCGGAGCTTGCGGTGTGGGTCTTGACATAGGTGATAAATCTTTCGTAGGCTTTCATGTGCTTTCTCCTTATGTAAAATTTTATATTATTCGGCAAACAGCCGCTTTTGTGCGGCAATTATGCCTTGGAAGTATTCTGTTTTATTTTCCGTTTTCAAACTTCCAAATCTTGCTCTGCGCTGTTCTAAAACTCCCGCTGTATAGCATCCTGCTTTCTCTGCAAGTTTCATCGCTTTGTCGGCAGCTGCACTAACACCGCGCAGGTCAAGATATGCTCTTGTAAAAGCCTCAAGTTCCGCCAACGCGTCCGGCGGACAGTGCATAAATTTCTTCGCATCCCCGCTCAATCTCAGCAGCTTTTTCGGGCTGTCTGTCGACGAGAAAAACGGCAGAGCCTTATCTTCAAGCTCACGGGCAAGCTGTTCTGTCCACTCGCGCATTATCTCCGCGTCTGCGCAGTCTTCGGCACGCAAACGAGCCGCCATCCGGCTGCCATAAGTGTAATATATGAAGTCATTCGGAATGTACAGCGGCATCATACAGCACGTGCAATATATAAAAGATGCTTTATCGAACGAGACGAGCTGTGCAATATCGTCCATGATTCTATAAAATATATACCCGCGGCGTTTAAAGCCCTTTTCAAGTAGAAATTGCTGTATTCCGGCAAGACAATCAGTTTTCATATGCGTTCTCCAATGCCCGCGTCACTTCAGTATTTCCGCGTAGACGAAAAGCCGTCCTTTGCGTGAGGTGCCGCCGGTGCCGGTGACGCTGCCCTTGCCCGCGCCGCGCAGGGAAATTATATCCCCCGCCGATATCTGCGCGTCGGGCTTCTCGGTCGGTTCATAGTTGAGGCTGACATTGCCGAGGCGTATCTCCTTCGCGGCCTCGGTGCGGCTGAGGTCAAACATTCCCGCCGTCACCGCGTCAAGCCGCATCGACATGACGGAAAAGCTCTTTTCCTTCACCTCGCGCTTCGCCTGCGGAACGTCCTCCGGCGCGATATTCTCCGCCGTGACCCCGCAGCGTCCGACCTTGTCGATACTCCGCGCGCGTCAGCGACACAAGCACCAGTACCGCGCTCACGCCCTGGGAAAGGATGGTGGCCAAAGCCGCGCCCAGCACGCCCATGCCCAGCACCGCGCCCATATAGTCCCGATGCCCCGGCTCGCCGAAATGCGCGGTCAGCTTTATCGCCGCGAAGTGCTCCGACGGGTCAAAGTCCTCGGCGCTCATATATTCCGGCAGGAAGAACGCCGCCGTCCGCTCGCAGTCGGCTCCGCCGCCGGAAAACACCACGGTGCAGCCGCGCCGCTTCGCCCATTTCTCGGTCTGATACCGCTCGGCGGGGCTGAGATACCCGCTGGAGCAGACCGTGCCGCTGCGCTCGGCGCGCTCGCACAGATCCTCCATGCGGCGCAGAAGTTCATTTTTCTCCATTTTCAGTTCTGTCCAGTTCCAGTCTGTATTTGTGTGCGCCGTAGTTCGTCTTTTTCAGCAGCGCGTCTATCTGCTCCAGCACGTCCCGCACCTCCAGCGCAAACTCGTCCGACGAGGTGCGCAGGACGCCGGAACGCAGCGCCGAGAGCCTGATGAGATTGTCGTTCGTGACGACGCGGACGTCATAATTCTTTCCGATGTTATCTGCAAAGCGCTCGATATACGCGTCCGCCGTCTCGCCGTCCTTGGTGAAGGCGACGTGTATATTGTGGTACTCCTCGCGCGAGCCGGGGTTGCCGGGGGTGCGGAAGCCGTCAAACACCAGCACCAGCTCGCGTTTTGTAAAGCCGCAGTAATTCGACAGCATATCCATCAGCCGTCCGCGCGCAAGGCCAAGCTTTTCCCGCGCAAGCGCCGAAAGCTCCTGCGACGCGAAGATGAGGTTATAGCCGTCTACTATTACATACTGCTTCTTCGGCGGCACGATCGGTCGCGCAGGCGCGGAGTTCACCGCCGGCGCGCGGTATTCCGGGCGCTTTATGGGGCCGAACTCGCGCTCCATTATCGCTTCAAGCTCCCGCTCGTCGATGCTGAGGCTGCGGTACCGCCTGACCGGCGCGGGAGTCTCCTGCTTTTTCAGGCAGCTTTCAAGGTGCATGTATTCCGGAACCTTGTCCCAGCGGACGTTGAAGCCGCCGCCGTGGGCGCAGAACACGGAATCCGCAGTGTTCTCCACGTCGCTCTCCGCGTCGTAGCCCATCTCCACAATAGCATCTTTTTCGTTGTGACACGGGCGGTATCCCTCCACGCGGCAGGAAAATTTGCCGCGTCCGCCGGAATATGCCGCCACTTCGCTTGCGTAGCCGTTCATCTCCGACACTGGCGCGCTGCCCTCGATGCGCAGCATTCCGCCCGCGTCGTCAGGCCCCGTGAAGCTGCCGGACATCTGGCGCACGTCGCTTATCGCGCGCCCTATCAGCTCCGGCGGCAGCTCTATCGAAAACGCGTACCACGGCTCGAGCAGCACCGATTTTGCCTGCATGAGCCCCTGCCGTATCGCGCGGTAGGTTGCCTGACGAAAGTCTCCGCCCTCGGTGTGCTTCAGGTGCGCCCGTCCGGCGGCAAGCGTCATCTTCACATCCGTCAGCGGCGAGCCTGTCAGCACGCCAAGGTGCTGCTTTTCGAGCACATGGCCGAGTATCAGCCGCTGCCAGTTGCGGTCAAGCCCGTCTTCCGGACAGATGCTGTCCACGACTATGCCGCTGCCGCGCGGCATAGGCTCCATTATCAGATGCACCTCCGCATAATGGCGCAGCGGTTCGAAATGGCCTACGCCCTCCACGGTGTCTGCAATGGTCTCCTTATACATGATGCGCCCCGCGTCAAGCGCGACGTCAACGTCGAAACGCTCCTTGACAAGCGCGCGGAACACCTCCGCCTGCACCTTGCCCATAAGCTCAACGCGTATCGCCCTGCCGCGCTCATCCCAGCGGATGTGCAGCTGCGGATCCTCCTCCTGAAGCTGCATCAGCTTCGGCAGCATCACGCGCGGATCCTCCGTCGGCGGCAGCAGACTGTAGCTCAGTACCGGCTCCAGCACCGGCTCCGCCGAGACGTCCGCCTCCGCGCCCAGCCCTTGACCGGGGAAAGTCTCGCTCAGGCCGAGCGCGGCGCAGATCCGGCCGGGCTTCACCGTACCGACGGCCTCGTATTTTATGCCGGAATATATGCGCAGCTGACTGATCTTCTCCTCATGCTCCGCGCCGTCCTCGCCCGCGTAGCGGATAAGCTGCCGTACGGACAGCTCCCCGCCGTTCACGCGGAGGAAGCTCAGGCGCTTGCCCTGCGCGTCGCGCGCGATCTTATACACCCGCGCGGAGAACACGTCTCCCGCCTCGGTCGGTATCGCGTATTCGTCGATGGCCTGCATGAATTCTTCGACGCCCTCGGTGCGAAGTCCGGAGCCGAAGAAGCACGGGAACACGCGCCGCGCCTTTATCAGCTCCGCGACCGTATCGCGGCTCAGCTCCCCGCAGCTCAGATATTCGTCCATCGCGGCCTCGCCGCACATGGCGAGCCGCTCATTGAGCGCGGCGGCATTTTCCCCGAAGTCCACACACTCCGCGTCGAGCCGCCGTTGCAGATCTGCCATCAGCGCGGCTCTGTCACAGACGGGCAGGTCCATCTTGGTCACAAATATGAAGGTCGGTATCCCGTAACGCCGCAGCAGCTGCCACAGCGTCTCCGTGTGCGCCTGCACACCGTCCGTCCCACTGATGACGAGAACCGCATAATCCAGCACGCGCAGGCTGCGCTCCGTCTCGGAGACGAAATCGACGTGCCCCGGCGTATCCAGAAGCGTAACGCTGCTCTGCGGCAGATCAATTACCGCCTGCTTTGAGAATATGGTTATGCCGCGGGAGCGCTCGATCGAATGTGTGTCGAGATACGAGTCGCGGTGGTCAACGCGGCCAAGCTTTTTGATTTTTCCCGAAAGGTACAGCATGGCCTCGGACAGCGTCGTTTTCCCCGCGTCCACATGAGCCAGAATACCTATAACAACATTTTTCTTCATGGGTGATATTTTACCAGTGTTGAACAAAAATATCAAGGATAAGTAAACGCGCCGCCCTCCTGCCGTATAGGGTTACATAACATGTAATCGCTATGCATACGTTCTGTAATTGCGCGCATATTTTTATGATATTTTTTTGCAACTATGACTACCATTTTTGTAAATGCTGTGATATAATTACTTGTCATAATATATAATGCTTACAAAATGCCTTAACAGGGGGAAATCACATATATGAAGAAGATACTTGTTCTGGAAGACGAAGCAAATATCCGCAGCTTTGTGGTCATCAACCTGCGCCGCAGCGGCTTCGAGCCGATAGAGGCCGAGAACGGAGAAATGGCTCTTGAAAAGCTCAAGCAGAACCCCGACATCTGCCTTGCCCTGCTGGATGTCATGCTGCCCACACTGGACGGCTGGCAGGTTTGCCGTGAGGTTCGTAAGAAGTCCAGCGTGCCGATCATCATGATCACCGCAAAGGGCGAAACTTTTGATAAGGTGCTCGGTTTGGAGCTTGGCTCGGACGATTATGTGGTCAAGCCCTTCGACCCGAAGGAGATCGT
>ERZ773139.1979-NODE-1979-length-21849-cov-6.522804_pt1 | contig 21849 bp, 18 predicted proteins | sample MGYA00580854_ERZ773139 | MGnify/ENA primary metagenome ERZ773139 (study PRJEB29015, sample SAMEA2737809) | human gut metagenome | biome: human gut; feature: human-associated habitat; material: faeces | place: China | collected 2012 ...
GTGCCGCGTGCTTTCTTTGGTACTTTCTTTCGCTTCGAAAGAAAGTACTGCCCCCCTCGGGGCGGCAGCCCCACCGTCCGCGCCGGAGTCGGCGCGTCAAGCCCGCCGGAGCAATAAGTATGCGCCTACGGGCGCACCAAAGGGCTTTCCGCTCGCCCTTTGGAAATCTTCGGGCACCGAAGTTAGCGAGCCCCCATAGGACGGCAATTTCAAATCTACGCCGGAGTCGGCATGTCCTACCCCTGCCAAGACCAGCGCATACTTTCCCCGCTGTCCGGCAGGATTTTCCCCCATCCAAGCCGAAACACCCTTTATCCCCCAAAACTCGCCAGAAAGGAAGTGCGCCCATGCGCATCACCAAAGATATCCCCTATGGCCCCAACGGGATGCATCTGGATCTCTATGCCCCCGATCAGGACGGCTTCGATACACTGATCTGGTTCCATGGCGGCGGTTTCGAAGCTGGCAGCCGCCGGGACGCGGAGCCGCTGGCGGAATCCGTCACCGCCTTGGGACTGGGCTTCGCGTCCGTGGAATACCGCATGTTCCCCAGCGCAAGGTTTCCCGACTTTCTGCTGGATGCGGCGTGGAGCGTGGCGTTTTTGCAGAAGCACGGCCAGGACTGCGGCTGCGGCGGACGGTTCGTGATCTCCGGTCAGTCGGCGGGCGCCTATATCACCATGATGCTGGCGTTGAACGGTGCGCTGCTGCATAACGCAGGCGTGGACGAGACTTCCATTCTGGCCTATGTGTCCGAAAGCTCCCAGCAAACCACCCACTATAATATGCTGCGCCAACGCGGCATCGACAGCCGGGCCGAGCGCATCGACGAAGAAGCGCCCCTGTATTACGTGGGTCAACGGCCGCTGACGAAGCCCCTGCTGCTGATCTATAATGCCGAGGATATCCCCTGCCGCCCGGAGCAGAACCTGCTGATGTACCAAAGCATCCGCCATTTCCAGCCGGACGCGCCCGTTTTCCTCAAGGAGCTTCCGGGCGGCCACTGTGCCGGTTCCACCCATAAGGACGAAAACGGAAAGTATCCCTATGTGACGGCTCTGAAGGAATTTCTCGCCTCTCTGCGCTGAAAAGCGCCCTGTTTTCGCATTTTTTGACGGCCTTTTCCGCTTTCGCATTGACACGGGAAAGGCTTTCTTCTATAATGAAGGTTGTGCGAAACCCATGATTTGCAACACGTTAGGAGAGACTGTCGATATGAAGACCTATCATTCCGCCGATCTGCGCGCCATGTTCCTGAAGTTCTTTCAAGATCACGGTCACGCTGTGATCTCCAGTGCTTCCGTTATTCCGGAAAACGACCCTACCGTTCTGTTCACCACCGCCGGTATGCATCCGCTGGTACCCTATCTGATGGGCCAGAAGCATCCCGCGGGCACCCGCCTGACCGACGTGCAGAAGTGCGTCCGCACCGGCGATATCGAGGACGTGGGCGATTTCAGCCACCTGACTTTCTTTGAAATGCTGGGCAACTGGTCTCTGGGCGATTATTTCAAGAAGGAAATGATCCCCTGGAGCTGGGAATTTCTGACCAGCGAAAAGTATCTGGGTCTGCCCAAGGATCGGCTGGCTTTCACCGTGTTTGCGGGCGATAAGGACTGCCCCCGTGACGAGGAAAGCGCCAACCTGTGGCGCAGCTGCGGCGTTGCCGACGACCATATCTTCTACCTGCCCAAGGAGAACAACTGGTGGGGCCCTGCCGGCGTCACCGGCCCCTGCGGCCCGGATACCGAAATGTTCATCATCACCGATAAGGAGCCCTGCGGCCCGGACTGCTCCCCCGCCTGCTCCTGCGGCCGGTATCTGGAGATCTGGAACGATGTGTTCATGCAGTATAACAAGAAGGAAGACGGCACCTTCGAGCCTCTGGCCCAGAAGAACGTGGATACCGGCATGGGTCTGGAGCGCACCATCTGCGTGCTCAACGGCAAAAAGAGCGTCTATGAGACCGACCTGTTCGAAAACATTCTGGGCAAGATCGCCGAGCTTTCCGGCAAGACCTACGGCGAGGACGAAGCCACCACCAAAGCCTTCCGCATCATCGCCGATCATATGCGCACCTCCACCTTCATCATGGGCGACGACCGCGGCGTCAGCCCCGCCAATGTGGATCAGGGCTATGTACTGCGCCGCCTGATCCGCCGTGCCGTCCGCTACGGCATGGAGATCGGAATGCCTGAGGGCTTCACCGGTGAGATCGCCAAGGTCATCATTGAGCAGTATAAGGACGTGTACCCCGAGTTGAAGCGCAACGAGGCCTTCGTGCTGGATCAGCTGGCGCTGGAGGAGACCCGTTTCGCCAAGACCCTGAAGCAGGGCAACCGCGAATTTGAGAAGCTGGCTCAGCGGGTGAAGGACGGCCGCATCGACGGTGAAAGCGCTTTCCACCTGTACGACACCTATGGCTTCCCCGTGGAAATGACCTGCGAACTGGCCAAGGATGCGGGACTGACCGTGGATATGGAAGGCTTCAAGGAGTGCTTCAAGAAGCATCAGGCCACCAGCCAGGCGGGCGCGGAGCAGCGCTTTAAGGGCGGTCTGGCGGATCACAGCGCCCAAAGCGCCCGTCTGCATACCGCCACGCACCTGCTGCACGCCGCCCTGCGCAAGGTACTGGGCGACGAAGTGGCTCAGAAGGGCTCCAACATCACCGCCGAGCGTCTGCGCTTCGACTTCTCCTTCGGCCGCAAAATGACCAAGGAAGAGATCGCCGAGGTGGAGCGGCTGGTGAATGAAGCCATCGACGCTCACGCCCCCATCGTGTGCGAGGAAATGACCGTGCCGGAGGCTCAGGCGCAGGGCGCTATCGGCCTGTTCACCAGCAAGTACGGCGAGAACGTCAAGGTCTACACCATGGGCCCGTACAGCAAAGAGATCTGCGGCGGCCCTCACGCCACCAACACCGGCGACCTGAAGAGCTTCAAGATCCAGAAGGAAGAAAGTTCCTCTGCCGGAGTGCGCCGCATCAAGGCCGTTATCGGCACTACGGCGGAAGACGAAACCCCCATTCTGTAAGGGAAACCTTCCGTCCAACGGAAAAACAAGCGAACCGTCACAGCAGCTTTCCCTGCTGTGACGGTTTTTTCATCAATGCCTTTGGATGAAAAACAGCGAAATCAGCACTGGATTCCAGATTTGTTTCGTGTTTTTCTTTTCCTTCATCGTCTACAATGCCAAAAGGAGATGATGCATATGGATCAGCAGAAAATCGGCGCGTTTATGGCGGCGTGCCGAAAAAGGAAGAAACTGACCCAGCGGCAGCTGGCCGAAGCGTTAGGCGTGACCGACCGCTCCGTTTCCAACTGGGAAAATGGCGTTTGTTTACCGGACGCAAGCCTGTACCATTCCCTTTGCGAACTCTTGCAAATTTCCATCGAAGAATTCTTCGCCGGTGATTTTCTCCCGGAGGGACAGGAGCAAAATGCGGCGGACAGCCATCTGCTGCATTTGCTGGAACGCCGGTTGTATGACGCATCCTCCAAAGAGATCAGCTTTGACGAATTTCAGCATTCTTTAAAAAGCTTTTCGGAGGCTGCCTTGCTGCTGCGGCGCTTCGAAACCGAGCAGGCCGCCGTTGACTACCTTGTGAGCGAAACGGGATCACCGGCGGAAGAATGTGCCTCCGCCTATGAAATTTACAGGAAAACGTTCGATTGATACCGCCGTTTTCTATGGGACGATCCGGCTTGCACACAAAAACGGCGCGACCGCAAAGGCCGCGCTGTTTTTCATGCCGTATTACAGCAGCTTTCCCAGTTCTTCGATCTCGTTCAAGTCCGTGGCCCAGCTGGTGGCGAAGCGCACCACCGTGTGCCCTTCGTCCAGCTTTTCCCAGAAGCTGAACTTCACCTTTTCGCCCAGCCGCTTCATTTCCCCGTTTTCCAGAATGACGAAAATTTGGTTGGTGGGCGTTTCCATAAAGAAGCGGTAGCCCTTGGCCCGCAGGATCGCCCGGAGACGTTCCGCCGCCCGAATGGCGTTGCGGCTGATGCTGACATACAGATCGTCCGTAAACAGCGTGTCGAACTGTATGCCCAGCAGCCGGCCCTTGGCCAGCAGCGCGCCCTGCTGCTTGACCATGGTGAAGAAATGCTCCGGCGCACCTTTCGGGAACACCACGGCTTCGCCGCAAAGAGCGCCCACTTTGGTGCCGCCGATATAAAACACCGTGGTCAGCCGGGCAATATCCCGAAGGGTCACGTCCGTTCCGGGACTGACCAGCCCATAGCCCAGCCGGGCCCCGTCCAGAAACAGCGGCAGATGATATCGGGCGCAAACGTCGGACAGGGCTTCCAGCTCCCGCAGGGAATACAGCGTCCCATATTCCGTTGGATGAGAGATGTACACCATGCCGGGGAACACCATATGGTCATAGCTGCCGTCATGATAATAGTCTACCAGATATTGCTCCACTTCCCCCGCGTCCAGCTTGCCGTCATGCTGGGGCAGGGTCAGTACCTTGTGGCCGGTGAACTCGATAGCTCCCGCCTCATGAGCGGCAATATGCCCCGTAGCGGCGGCGATCACACCCTCATAGCGGCGCAGCAGCGAGGCGATCACCGTGGCGTTGGTCTGGGTGCCGCCCACCAGAAAGTACACGTCCCCCTCCGGGCAACCGCAGGCCGACAGAATTTTTTCCTTCGCGCTGTCGCAGTAAGCGTCATGGCCGTAGCCGGGCTGCTTTTCCAGATTGGTCTCCATCAACCGCCGAAGGATGGCCGGATGGGCTCCTTCGCAATAATCGTTTTCAAAATACAGCATCGTTTTTCCCTCTTTCCGTCAAATTTTCCATAGCTGTTTCAAGGCCGTCAGGCTACCGACCCACGCGGCGAAGTCGTCCTCCGGGTGTTTGGCCCGTTCGTTGGCCCAGATGGTTTCCAGTTCCATCCGGGCGGACGGAGCCAGCCGCACGCCGCCGCGCGCGGGATCCTCCGAGCAGACGCTGCCGAACAGCCGGTTCGCCGCCTGCGGGAAAGCCTTGGCGAAGCGCAGCAGATAGGCCGTCAGCCGGTTTTCTTCCGGCTGGCCGGGCGCGGTAAAGGTACCGTTCCAGCGCTCCCGGCTCTGCAGTGTGCTTTGGAAGTCGCCGTCTTCATACAGAAGCCCCAGCGCCGCCTCCCGCTTGGGCGCGTCGCTCTGCACCGGCATCAGCGCTTCGGTGGGATGCTCCCGGCTCAAGGCTTCCAGCGCCATGCGGCACAAGCCGTCCGCCTGTTCTCTGGAAAGGGTCTTCATCAGCTGCCCGCCGTTCCCGGCGATGCAGACCACCAGCTTCACCGGCATCAGGGGCCGCAGCTCCGGCTCCTGCCACGCCCGCTCCATCATCAGCCCGGCCAGATAAAACAGGAACCCAAACTGGAACAGCAGCAGACATTCCGTATAGCTGACCCTGCCCCCGGCGCGGGCTTCTTCCATGGCCTGACGAATTTCCGGCGCATAGGCCGCAAAGAAATCGTCCATCAGCAGCATGGTCTTTTGGGCTTCCCGTCCCAAGGATCCCGGGTGATCCAGCCGATTCGCGATGATTGCAGCCGCTTCGGCCATGGGGCCGGAATTTTGGGCGAAATCCGTCGCAAACTCCGCCCCGTGCCCCCTCGCAAAGGAGGCATAGAGCATCTGGCGGCAGCCCAACAGCAGGGAGCTTTCCGCCGCCGCGTGGTTCTTTCCGCCCAGCCATAGGCTCAAGTCGGCCGTGGAGCCGCCAATATCCAGATTCAGATACCCGCCCCGGGCGTCCACCTCGCTGCGGGAAAGGAAATACCAGCCGTCCGCCTGATTTTCCAGCGCGTACAGCACCGCCGGGAACCGAGCGCTCAGCGGCATTCCCGTTTCCTTGGCCACCTCCCGGGCAAGCCCCCGCACCATTTCCAGATAAGCTTCCTGACGATAGGGCGGCAGCGCGCCGGGCATACTGACTCGCCAGCTTAAGGCAGGCGCGCCGCTCAAAAGCGCCGCCAGAGACGTTTGCAGCATGACCTGTTTCAAAAACAGCCGCAGACAGCGCAGGGCGTAGTTCTCGTCGCTCCATTTCAGGTCGTAATACAGGCTGCGGCTGGGCTTGTTCAGCAGCGCCGTCAGGCTCCGGGGCGCGTAAATGTGCCCGTCCTGCAATACGCCCCGCCATTTTTCGGGTTCGTCTCCAAACATCTCCATCACGCTGTAGCACGTGCTTGCGTCCGTCTGCTCCGACAGAAATTCGTCCGTCAGCCATGCTTCTTCCGAATGGCCCAGCAGCCGCCCGTACAGTCCCTCCGGCAGCGCGGCGGGCTGGGTCTTTTCGCCAAGACGCAGCATCACCGTGGTGGCGATACTGCCGAAATCCAACCCGGCGGCTGCTTCTTCCTCGTGGCGGATCAGGGTAACGGGCCGGTCGTTGACCAGCGCGCCCAGACTGATCCCGCCCCGTTTGAGCACGATCATGGCCGGGAAACGTTCCACACAGGCGGTCTGCCAGCGGCGGTTCTCCGCCGTTTTCCATGGGCCCTGCACCCAACCCTCCTGCGAAAGCGACCATACGTCTAAATTTTCCGGCTGATGGGTGTGGACAAAGTACTGCCGCCACTGCCCGCCGTTCAGGCGCACGTTGGGCCAGACCGTGACGGAGGGCAAAGCCGCAGCGTCCAGCGCAGACGCGCCGCCTTCTTCCGGCAGGGCGCACAGGCGGTAGCGGCGCACAAAGGTGATCTGTCCCCGGCGCAGCCCTTCGGGCGCGTCCACGCGGCAGCCCAGCGCAAAGCGGGCCTCCGCCACCCCTTCCGGCAGGAGGCGGCAACACAGACTTTCCGGCAGCAAATGGGGCTCGTGCTCTCCGGGGCGTTCGCCGGCTTCTTCCAGCCATCGGGCCAGCGCCGGGGAAATAGGCGGGGCGAACCACGTGGTTTTCTTGGCTCCTTCTACCCGAAGATAGGGGGTCATTTCCGGGGCAAAGGGAGTTGTTTCCCCCTCCGCCATCAAAAGCCCCTGGGAAAACGGTTCTGCAAGCCAGCCGTCCGCCCCTTCGCCCAGCAAAGCGTTCAGCAGCGGGCTGACGCTGCGGACGGACGTGTCCTCCGGGTAACGCAGGGTAATGCAGCTGTCCCCATAATGGGGCATGGCGGCGTATTCGGCGCTCCACTGCCGCAGCAGCCCGGGAACGCAGGGGCACAGGCCGGTGCGATTTTCTATCTCATCGGCCAATTCCGCAAGGGTCAGGCTCATCTGCCGCTGCCAGCCCTCGTCCCACCGATCCAGCAGGGCGATTTCCTCTCCGATACGGCGAAGCAGAGCATCTTCCCCTTCCGTTCCGGCAGGTTCCAGCAGCGCCGCGTCGGACTGGCGGGCAAAGGCCGCGCCGTCCAGCAAATAAAGCTGGACTTCTTCCCCCTCCGGGCTCTCTGGCAGGGGGTACTCCGCGTTCACCAGCTGCTTCAGCAGGGGATTCTTTTCCCAGCCGTTCAGCTGACAGGGCAGGTGCTCCCGGGTCAGCCGCAGGCCCGTCTCCTGACGGCCCAGCCCATAAACGGCCATGACCCTCGTGCGAAACGCACGGACGGCATTTTCGTCTCCCGCGTTCAGCCGCTGCCGGCCGTTTTCCCGGCTTTGCAGGATTTCCCGGATCATCCGATTCAGCAAAGCGCAAAGGGGCGCTTCCGGGGAATAAATCGGGCTGTGGACGGAAGCGTCCTCATTCAGCGCCGCCAGCAGACGAAGCCGGGGCACCAGCACGGAGATCATCCGTTCGTCCAGATAGCCGCAGGGGTCGAGAAAACAGCGTTTTTCCCGGTCGTACCAGCGAACGGATGGCGGCAGCAGTCGGCTCAGGTCGCCCAGATTGGCGGCGGGCATCAGCACCATGGAATGGGACAAAAGGCACAGCGGAACCGGCTCGGGATGCTCCGACTGGGTGCGGCAAAGGGTGAATACCTGCAGCCCTTCCCGGGCGCGCGCCGGGGAAAGAGCCTCCCCCACGGCCCGGACAAAACCGCCACGTTCGTCCGGCTCCATGGTATACAGCCGCAGCTCCGCACAGGAGCCGTCCTCGGCCAACAGATCCCACAACAATAGCAGGGCCAGAATGCCCCGGTAATCGCGCATTTCCTGATGGGTCATGGCCTGTTCCCACGGCAGACGGGCCAGACGGCGAAGCTGTTGTTCGCTGGCCAGCACGTCCGGGATGGCATAGCCCACCTCCCGGCCCGGCGTTTTCAGAAAACGGGCAAAATTTTCCAGCCATTCTCGCGGCTTCTGATTGCCATCGCATTGGATGCCCGCCTTTTCCTGATAGCCGATGTGCATCCCCTCGTCCATTTCTGGCAGCAGGCTCAAATAGGGCGTTTGGCGATCCAACCGGCGCTTTTCAGCTTCGTCTCTCATCGGTCTTCCTCCTCTCCGGCGCAGCGAAGAAGCGTGGCCAAAAAGGAGCAGACGGCCCCCTCCGCCCCGGCTCCCAGCCGTTGACCGCCACCCAGCCCTGCGATGATCTTCGCCGCCGTCTGGCGGTCGGGCACCCGGCGGACGATCAGCTGATGCAGCTCCCGCTGGAGCTTTTCCGCCGCCCGGCTCATTTCAGCGCGGCTGCGCTGCTCCGGGCGAAGGCCATACTGCGTCAGCAGCAGGAGCAGCTCGTCCATCCCTTCTCCATCCAGCAGGTCGTTTTCCGGCAAATGGCCCTCTGCCTCTGCGGGCTGACAAAGAATGGGCGGCAGGGTGCGCACGATCTGGATCATCCAGTTGGCGTAGAAATTCAAAAAGGTATACAGCGTTTTCAGCAGTCCTTCCAGCTTTTCCCGCTCCGACGCAGGGCGATGGGCAAAATAGGGCGCGCAGTAGTTGACCCGGGCGCTTTGACGATCGTCCAGCGAAACGCAGCTTTTCAGCGTGGGGTAGCACTCGGCGAAGAACAGCGCCGCCGCCTTCAGCAGCGAGCCGTAGCCCCGGCGGTACAGTGTTTCCTCCTGATCGAAGCTCTGCCAGCAGAAAGTCGGCGTGTGCAGCTGATAATAATAACAGTCCATATGGTGCTGCTCTTCGCCCCGGAACCCGGTGCGGAAAAACTTTGCGATGCAGCGGGAAGCCAGCCATTCCAGCATATGCGCATCGTTTTCCTGACTTTGGGAGCCGGTGGAGTAGCGGCAGGTGGTCACGAAGCCCTCCGGGGGAAGGCCCAGCAGGTACAGCGCGTCGAACACGCCGTTTTTGTCCTGCTCCCCGTCCCGGATCATGCCCTCCATGCCGTAATATTGCAGGGCCGTGCGGGCCTTGTCGAGAAAATCGTCGCTTTTCACCACAATTTCGGTGTCCTCGTCCGCCAGAGAAGCGGGCACCCGGTAATAGGGCAGCATCAGCATCGCGCCCATTTCAAAGCGGTCGCTGCGGGCGGCGAAGCGCTTGCGCAGAAAGCGCGCCACGGCGGGAATGCCCGACGCGCCCGTGCCGCCGAAGATGCTGCCGCACAGGATCAGCTTCACCGGCTCGTCCCTTTCCAGCTCCGTCTGAATCTGATCCAGCAGGCGGTTCATTTCGTCCGGCTGACCTTCCCGGCGCAGATCGTCCAGCGAGTTCAGCAGGTCGTGAAAAAACAGCACCCCCAGATCGGGGTGGCCGCGAAAGCCCTCGCTGTACTCCAGCGCGGATTCCGTGCGGCTGAAAAGGGTGCGGCTCAGGAGCTGATCCCGGCGATGATTTTCCACCATTTTATCCACGGACATGGCCCGGCGGGACAGGTTCATGCTCCAACGCTCCAGTTGCAGCGCCGTGTGAAAGCCGGGATGCTCCGCCGGATATTGCCGAAACGCCCGCTGCAGCTCACCGTAGCTTTCCGCGGCCCGCTTGGCCCGGGTGGTGTTGCCGCAGGCCGTGTCCACGTCCACGGACAGCATGGTGACATCCGGGAGCGGCGCCGTTTTCCCGGACTCGTCCTGCGTATACAGCCCGTCCACTGCCGCCAGATAGACCAGGCTTTCCAGAATTTTGTTCCCGGTGCCGCCTACCGCCAGCACATAATAGCCCATGGCGCATCCCCCTTTCCTACAGGCGCTTGAAGAACGCTCCCTTCCCGCTCAGCACCGGCGGCGCGGCCAGCCGAAAACAGACGATAGCCGCCAGACCGTTCAGCAGAAAAGGACAGAAATAAATGACATAGTCCCAGCCGGTGCGGCCCTGCACGAACTGCACGCCCAGCAGCCACAGCGCCGCCCCGCCCGCCAGATTCACCGCCCAGATCACAGTCTGGGTCAGCCGGTAATCTCGAATGGCGCGAAGGGTGTTCCGGGCGGCGAAGCAGGGCTTCTGATGCCGAAGCCGCCAGCCCAGCTGCAAAAGCAGCGTCAGCAGCCAGACAACGGCCCAAACCGCCGTCCAAAACAGCAGCCATTGCTGTTCCCGGTGCTGCAAGGCCTGCCGCCAGAGCTCCGGCGACGCTCCCGCAGACGTCTGGGCGGCGGATGCGGCGGCCGCGAGCCTCGCCTGCCCCGGGAACAGCCCCAATAAGGTCTCGGCGATATGGGGGGCGCTTCCCGCCAGCTTATAGGGATATCCCCAAAACAGCCCCGCCAGCATCCAAAGCACCGGCAGCCCGAACGCCGCCAGATAGCACAGCAGCACCTTCGTTCGGTTGGAATAGCGAAGCCGGCTTCTTCCTTTTCCCATCGTCATTCTCCTTTGCCTTACGGTTCGGGCATATCGGCCACGAATACGTCAAAAACGCAGCGGATCAGCGGAACGTTTTCCACATTGGCCCCTTCCCGAAGCTGCTGCACCAGACTTTGCAGATGCAGCGCCCGGTACACCGGCGGGAAGTCGGGAATTTCCACGTCCTGATAAGGCTTGGAGGTGGCCGGGCCCCACGCGTGGTCAAACTGCTTGGGCACGTTTTTCAGCCGCCTGCCGCAGCGGTACAAATGCTGGGTGAAGGCTTCCCACGTACTGATCTGACTGTTGGTGATCTCCGTGCCCAGTCGGTCGATCCATTCCACTTTCGGCCATAGAATCTGCTTATTAGATAGGATTGTCTCCACCTCAAGGCGATAATATCCACTTTTTAGCTTTGCATGATCCACCTGAAGATTTACTTCCAGCTGTCCGTTTTCTTCATTCCAGTGAATATCTGTCAATGTAAAGGGATTTTCTTCCTTTCCATCGGCGAAGGGATCGTCCTGCCGAACGAAAACGTATCGTTTATCCCGCAGGGTCAAAACCTGACGATCCTCCCGGCTGTCCTCCGCCGTTTCCGGGGTGTTGGGCAGAACGGAATCCAGCAACAGCGAATCGATCGCCCGGACGCTCGTCCCCGTCAGTTGGGACAAATCCAGCGTTTCCGCGCCCTCGACTGCCTGAAGGGGCCAATGGAGCGTGATCCCTTCGTTGCCCGCCCGGCCTGTCAGTCGCACGGTGTACAGGCCATTTTCCCGGCTGACCGCTCCCTTCTCCGTCTCCACAGTGAAGCCGTCCGCCAGCTGCGTGTACAGCCCCGCCGAGGGGCGCTGAATTTCCGTGTATTCATAGAAGAACGAAAACGGCTCCTGCGTCACTGTTTCTCCATGGGCCGCGTAGCAAAGCTGCCCCTTTTCCGGGCCGCGGGTTCCCTGTAAAGACGTGTCCGCATCCAGCAGCGCATTCAATTTTTCCGTATAGGCACGTACCTGTTCAGGCTGGCCCACGGCCAGCAGATACAGAAGCCGGGGCATGGGCATAGCCCCCTGAGTGGTTCGGTTTTCCGCATAGTCGGGCCGTCCCCAGAGCAGCGGCTCCGCAACGTCCGCCGCGCCGAAGCTGGTCATTTGCCCCATGTAATCCAGCTGCATCACGTACAGTCCCACCATGAGGCCCTGATCGAATACGCCGCGTTCCTGCAGGATTTCTTCCAGATAATCCACCGGCGCGCCGCTGACGTCTGTGCCGGTAAGGCGGCGCAGCGCCGCCGGGTCGCAGGTGATGACCGACAGCCGGGACGTGTCCAGATTTTGCAGGGCGTAGAACAGCGGCGAATCGTCGTCCTTCTCCACGGCGCTGTATTCAGCGGGCGGCTCCTGTTTCTTCTGATGAAACGCCGCAACGAAGTCCTTCAGCGCCTTGCTCATCTGCTCCACCCGGCCCGGATTTTCCAACAGTGCGCCGCCGTCCCCGGCGAAGCGCTCCATCTGATTCATCAGAGGCGAACCCAGCGCATAGAAGCTGTCCGTCATTTTTTCAGAAGAAAAAGCGGAAAACACATCGGGCATGGGGTCGACAGCGTAGGTCAGCAGGTCCCGGCGGAAAGAACGCAGCTGCTCCTCCGTGCCGTCAAAGCCCTGCGAACGGAGAAAATCGTCCGTCAGGCGCTCGTTGCCCGCCCGCAGCAGCCGAGTGCGGGAACCCTCGGCGGCAGTCAGCACGTCCTTGAGCACGTTTTCGTACCAGCCCACCTGATCCTGATAGCGGTAGTGAAAGCCCCCCTGACGATACTTGGCGCTGGCCCGGGGATAAATGCTGTCCTCGTGCTCGTTCACGCCGCCCATGACCTGGGAAGCGTCCAGCCACACATCCACCCGCAGCGGACCCTCTTCGGATGAAACAGTGGCGGACACGATCTCGGCCGTTTCCTCATAGGCGGGCATGGACAGCAGCTCCAGCGACGGGGACGCGTCCACCGTCCGTCCCTCCACCTTCCAGCGGGAACAGCCGGTAAGCAGCGTCAGCGCCAGCAGACAGACCGCCAGCTTCTTTCCTCCTGCGCAGCGGGGCTTTCGCATCCGCGCCGCCTCCTTTCGTATCGTCAATCGTCTTCTTCCGTGCGAACCCGGCAGGCTTCCTCCACCGCCTGTAAATAGCCGGGGCCGTTGCGGTACATACCGTCATACAGGCGCATATAGGCCCGGTAACGCCGGGGGGCGGCGTATTCCAACGCCCGGCTCCGGCAGTCTCTGGGGCTTTTCGGCTGATCGCACAGCTCCCGAACGGCCTGTGCCAGCCCGTTATAATCCCCCATGGGCACGGTGCGGCCCACCTCGTCCGTGACGATCTCCGGCATGGCGGTCACATCCCAGCAAAGCACCTGCGTGCCGCAGGCCAGCGCTTCCACCAGCGTCATGCCCATGGTCTCCGCATGGCTCAGGCTGACGCACAGATCCGCCGCCGTGTACAGGGCGCACAGGTCGTTCAAGTTGCCCGTGCGGGGAATGCCCAGCACCGAGTTTTCCGGCAGGGAACGAATCTGGTATTCATCCAGCCCCACCGCCGCCACGCAGTATTCCGGGCCCAGTTTTTCCGCCAGCTCCAGCAGGTCTTCCAGTCCCTTGCGCGGCTCCCACGTGCTGGCCACGCTCAGCACCAAATGCCGTCCCTCCGCTTCGTCCAGCCCGTAATAATGGGCGGCGTTGCGCAGGAAGGCTTCGTCCGCGCAGGGCGCGAAGGTGTCGGTATCGACGCCGTTAGGCAGCGCATACACGGGATATTGCCCTAAAAAGGAGCTTTCCACCTGCGCTTTCAGCCACTCTGACGGCGTGGTCAGCACCAGATGGGGCAGTCCGCTGAACAACGTCCGTTTTTCCCGCCAGTTTCGGGCGCTCTGATCCCGGAACCAGCTCCGGGGATATTCCCGCAACAGGCTGCAATGGCCGCAGCCGCTCTGCCAGCGCAGACAGCCCTCGCCGCAGGTTTCCGCCCGCCGCCGTCTGCCGCCCCCGTCCGCCGACGCAGCGTCCTCCCCCAGCGAAAAATAGGCGCAGTGCCCCGTAAACGCCCAGCAGTCGTGCAGCGTCCACACGGTGGGAAGGTCGTTTTCCTTCAAATAGGCAAACAGTGTAGGCAGATGAAGATAGGAGCCGTGCAGATTGTGCAGATGAACGACGTCCGGCTTGAACTTTTTCAGCTGCGCCACCAGCTTTTCCGTTTCTCGGCGGCCAAAGAAGCCCTGACGATCGGTCAGCCGGGAAAGCAGCGTGTAGCCTACCGTCTGCGCCGTGCTGCCGATGCGGTAGCCGGGCACGTCCGAGGGGCAGCTGCCCCTGGCGTAGCACAAAAGCGCCCGGTGGCCCTCCCTCATGGCCTGACGGCATAGCTCCACGGCAATGCGGCCAGTGCTGAAGGCGGCTGTCACGTTGATGTGAACGATTCTCATGAGCGGGCGCTCCCTTCCGTTTCCAACTTCTGCTGCCTGTTTTCCTTCTGAGAAAACGCTCCGGGAGCGCCGCTCCCTTTTCCGGGTTTGCCGCGCCCCCGAAGCGTTTGGACTCTTAGTAATTTTCGGCTTTCAGCTTGAAATAGGCCTTCGGATGACGGCAGACCGGGCAGACCTCCGGCGCGCTGGGGCCGATGACGATGTGGCCGCAGTTGGAGCACTCCCAGATGCGGTCGCCGTCCCGGCTGAATACAAGCCCTTCCCGCACGTTCGCCAGCAGCTTGCGGTAGCGCTCCTCGTGGGTCTTTTCGATGGCCCCTACGCCCTCAAACAGCCGGGCGATTTCGTCAAAGCCCTCCTGTCGAGCTTCCTCCGCCATGGTGGCGTACATATCCGTCCACTCGTAATTTTCACCGTTGGCCGCGTCCTCCAGATTGACCTCGGTGGACGGCACCTCGCCGCCGTGCAGCAGCTTGAACCACAGCTTGGCGTGCTCCTTCTCGTTGGCGGCGGTTTCCTCGAAAATCTCCGCGATCTGCACATATCCATCCTTGCGGGCCTTAGACGCATAGTAGGTGTACTTGTTCCGCGCCTGACTTTCTCCGGCAAAGGCCGTCATCAGATTGGCTTCCGTTTTGGTTCCCTGCAGTGACTTCACGATGTTCTCCTCCTTGCCGCCGAAATGCCTCCGGCTTTCCTTACCTTGTATTCTTTCCAAAAAATGACCCGGTGAATCCGTTTTTTCAATAGGGTCTCTGTTTTTTCCAACCATCAGAGACCGGCGAGCCGCGAGGCCCTTCGCCGAGCGGCGGTAAAACCCCGGCCAACCGGCTTTCCCTCGAGCACTCCCGCGCTCTATGGGCGCGGCAGACTGTCGCCCCCCTTGATTGGCCGTCAGCGCCCGCGAACAGCGCTTCGCTGGTTCGCGGAAAAGTGCTGCGGCACAGGGCTTAGGGGCTCTGCCCCTAAAACCCTGGCAGGAGGCATTGCCTCCTGCACCTCCACTTTTTTCGACACACTCCCGCGCCCTATGGGCGCGGTGTGGGGTGCAGGGGCACTGCCCCTGCCCAGGTTTGGCAGAAGCCGAAGACCGACCAGTGGTCTGTGTGAAGGGCGTATTGGATCAGGGGATCGACCTGCTCCGATCCGGGACGCTCGGCCATGTTGCTGCGGAGACGCAGGCCCTTTTCCACCCCCACCAGATGATTGTCCAACTTGCTGTCGTATAGATAGGAGTAGCTCTTGACCGAGTTGGACATGTTGCCTTCGATGGTGGTAACTGCATACACGCCGTCGCCCCTGTCCTCCACGTCCACCACCGAACCGATGTGGACGGTTCGGTATTCGTTGCTCATGTCCGCATAAATCACCAGATAGCCCGGCTGGGGTATGCCCACAAAGCGCCCCATGGACAGGAAACCGTCGTACTGATTGCCTACCTGCCCTTCCCGAAGGAACTGTACCTCCGGCGGGTTTTTCTTGTCCACATCGCCCTTTTTCACAGGCTCCGCCCCGGCGGCGTTGGCGCAGTAAATGGTGAAGACCGAGCACCAGCCTACTTCATTCTTCTTGCGATAGTACCACTTGGCATACTTGTTGTACTTGGGCAGACGGGCCCTCTGCACCTCCGTAAACTCCCGGCGAAGCACGTAAAGATAGTTGCGGATCAGTTGAGGCATGGCGTCGTCCGAAACGCTGACCTTCAAGACCTGCTCCCCAGCAGCGGTGCGGTATGTCAGCGTGGTCTCCCCCGCTGAAAGTGCTGTGACCATGCCGTCCTCCGAGACGGACAGAATGCTTTCGTCCCCCGAGATCAGCTCGCCCTCCAAGGCGGGCAATGGCCGCTCTGCCTGCTCATCATAGGGGATCACCTCCGTGGATACAAAGGGCGCAGCCACCGTCTCCCCGGTGCGAAGCTCCCATTCGCCGTCCGTCAAAGCCTGCTGAGCGGGGGTCTCCAAAGCCGCGCGAGCCGCCTCAAAATAGGCTGTCAAATCCTCCGCGGCCATAGCCGACGGAATCTCCGCCCAAAAAAACAGCGCCACCAGAAATAAACAAATTCCCTTTCTGCGCAAAACGATCTCTCCCTCCGTGTTTTCCTTCCGATTATACCATAAACTGCCCCAAAACAAAATCTCCTTTGTAATGGACCCGCGATTGTGCTATCATGGAAGGCGAAAGGAGAGGACATTTCTTGAAACTGCTCCTGCATATCTGCTGTGCCCCCTGCTCCATTATGTGCATCGAGACCCTTCGCCAGGAGGGCATTGAGCCGGTGGGCTTCTGGGATAATCCCAACATTCACCCCTATACCGAATACCGCAGCCGGAAAAACTGTCTGGTCGATTATGCCAAAGACATCGGGCTGGAACTGATCCTGCACGGCGATTACGGTCTGCGCCCCTTTGTTCAGACCGTGGCGGACAACATCGACGGCCGCTGCGTCAACTGCTACCGGATGCGGATGGAGCCGACCGCCCGCTATGCCGCTGAAAACGGCTTTACCCACATCTGCACCACGCTGTTTGTCAGCCCGTACCAGAATCACGAACTGCTGCGGCAGGTTGCGGAGGAGGAAGCGGCCAAATACGGCGTGGAGCTTCTGTACCGGGACTTCCGTCCGTGGTTCCGTCAGGGGCAGGACAAGGCCAGGGAGCTGGGGCTATATATGCAAAAATACTGCGGCTGCGTTTTCAGCGAGGAAGACCGCTACCGCAAGCGCAAAAAAAAGGCTGAGCCGAAGCCGGAGGAGGGCAAGCTATGAGCGACCGTCTGCTGCCCTCCGGCCAATGGCTGAAGGATCGCCTGTCCACCCGCTGGGTGGGCAAAAGCGAGATCGTTTACGAAGAAGAGATCCCCTCCACCAACACCCTGCTGAAGGAGTTGGCCCGTCAGGGCGCGCCCGCGGGCACCGTGGCGGTCTGCGACTTTCAAAGTGCCGGGCGCGGGCGGCTTCAGCGAGTCTGGAAAGCGGTTGCGGGAGAAACGCTGCCCGTATCGCTGCTGCTCAAGCCCCGTCTTACGCCGGAGCAGATTCCCCTCTGCACGCTGGGGGCGGCAGTTGCGGCTTCGCAGGCCATCGAACAGGTCTGTCCCGGCCTGAAAGCGGGCATCAAGTGGCCCAACGACGTGGTCATCAGCGGGCGGAAGTGCGTGGGCATTCTCTGTGAGGGGGCTTTTGACCCGGAGGGACGGCTCTGCGTCATCATGGGCGTTGGTTTCAACGGAAATCAGCGGGAGTTTCCGCCGGAGCTATCCGCGTCGGCCACGTCGCTTTTTCTGGAAAAACAGCGCTGCGATCCCGCCGTCGCGCCCGTGGTCCTACGGGAGCTTCTAGCCGCCTTTCTGGAAGCGGTGGAGCGGGTCATCGACCGCTTGGAGGCGGGCGGGCTTCCCGCCATCCTCCCGGAATACCGTGCCCGTTCGGTGACGATCGGCTCTACGGTACGGGTCATTGCGCCCACGGAGGAATACATCGGTCAAGCGGAGGGCATGGACGACGCAGGGGCGCTCTTAGTCCGGGATGCTTCCGGCTCTTTACGGGTGGTCGTCTGCGGCGACGTATCCGTCCGCGGTCTCATGGGCTACACCCCAGGGGCAGTGCCCCTGGACCCCGGACCGCGCCCATAGGGCGCGGGGGCGCTCGAGGGGAAGGCGATTGGCCGGGGTTTTACCGCCGTGGCACAACAGGTGCCACGGCTCGCCGGTCTGGTGTGACTTCCCGCTGATTGGGTGACACAGACCGCCGCTCGGCAACGGGCCTCGCGCCAGGAGCAGCGCCTCTGGACTCCGAACCGCGCCCATAGGGCGCGGGGTGCTCGGAGAAAAGACAGTTGGCCGGGGTTTTACCGCCGCGGCACGACGGGTGCCACGGCTCACGGGTCTGGCGTAGCTTTCTGGTGATTGGGTGGCGCAGCTTCCCGTCAAAGTGAACGACGCTGTCGATGCCGCCGAAGTTTTGATTCAAACTCAAAAGATCGTGAGGGAAAAGAAATGCGCACCATTTCGCCGCAAGGGTCCAAAAGGTTGTTTATCGCCTCCTTACTGCTGCTTTATCTGCTGATGCTGGCGCTCAATCTGCTTACGCCCTTCAGCATGGACGATTACTATTATGCCTTCAGCTGCCTGACCGGCGAACGGATGACCCGGCTCAGCCAGCTGATTCCTTCCCTGATCGCCCACGGTCACGTAATGAACGGGCGCTATGCGGCGCACTTTTTCGTGCAGTTGTTCGCCATGCTGCCAAATTTCATTTTTGATCTTTGCAACGCGGCGGTTTTTGTGCTGCTGGTGCTGGGGCTGTACCGGCTGGCGGGCGACGCACGGCGCTATGATGTGCGGCTGCTGCTATTAGTCGGCTGCCCCGTCTTTCTGCTTCTGCCGGACTTCGGCAGCCCGGTTCTATGGATGTCCGGGGCGTTGAATTATCTCTGGTTTGGAACGCTGGCCGTCTGGATGCTGATCCCCTTTCGGAATGCGCTGATCGATCAGGCTGCGGCCCCGCGTATCGGCAAGGTCATCCTGCTGTCGTTGGGTGCCCTGCTGGTGGGCAACACCAGTGAAAACTTTTCCATGGCTTTTGCGTTCCTGCTGGGGCTGTGCTTTTTGGCGGAACGTTTCGTTCACAAGCGCTGGACGTTTTGGATGCTGCCCGTTCTCTTCTGTATCGTGGCGGGCTGGGTCTTCCTCATGGCCGCTCCGGGAGAGCGGGAGCGCGTGGCGGGCGGTGTGGCCGGCTTCGGCGTTTATCTGGAACGGCTGGTGGAAGTGCTGCAAAACTGGAAACGCTATCTGCTTGCTCCCACTGTGGCCTTTGCCGTGCTGCTGGGAATCAGCCTGACGCAGCCGGAGACCCGCGACCGGCGGATCTTCGCCTGCCTGACCGCCCTGTCGGCGTTCCTTTGCAACGGGGCCATGACGCTGGCGAACTACTATCCCCTGCGGATCGTATTCTGGCCGGTCATTCTGATGATCGCCGCCTGCGCCTTACTACTGCCGACGCTGGAAGGGCCAAAGACAGCTTGGGCGCTGAACGGCGCCTCGCTGCTGCTTTGTTCCCTGCTGGCGGTCGATATGCTGCAGGCGCTCCCCAACGATTACAACCGTTACCGCCTTTACGAGGCGCGAACGGCGGAGATCGTTGCCCTTCGGGAGGAAGGTGAGACTGACATTCACACCTTCGGCGTGTTGAGCCGTTCCAAGTACGATATGTTCGTCAACATTGAGCTGGGGCCGGATCCGGAAAGCTGGCTGAATCAGGCGGCCGCCCGCTATTTCGGCGTGGAAAAGATTGCGGCGGATCGTTTTGAATAAATCTTCACGATATAAGGAGGGTTTCACATGAAGCAACTTTTTGAAGGCAGCATCACCAAAGTGCATGGCATCCGCGTGGGACAGGCCCAGAACGACGCGGCCAAAACCGGCGTGACGGTCGTGCTTTGCAGTCACGACGGCGCGGTCATGGGCGCGGATGTGCGGGGCGCGGCTCCGGGCACCCGGGAAACCGACCTTTGCAAACCGGAGAATACGGTGGAGCGCGTGAACGCCGTAGTGCTTTCCGGCGGCAGCGCCTACGGCCTGGACAGTGCCTCCGGGGTCATGCGTTTTCTGGAGGAGCACGGAGCCGGGGTGGACATGGGGGTCTGCAAAGTGCCCATCGTGCCTGCGGCGGTATTGTTTGATCTGAAGGTAGGCGACGCTCACGTTCGCCCGGATGCGGCCATGGGCTACGAGGCCTGTGAAAAGGCCGGTAAGGAAGTCCGTCAAGGCGCGTATGGCGCTGGCACGGGCGCGACGGTGGGCAAGCTGATCCCCGGTACGGTTCCCGCCCCCAGCGGCGTCGGCACAGCCAGTATCACGCTGGGCTGCGGCGTGACTGTGGGCGCTATCGTCGCGGTCAACGCCTGCGGCGACGTTTACGAAGCCAATACTGACAAGGTACTGGCCTGCGGCCATCTGGCCGACGGCAAGCCGGTGCTGTGCGAAAACCTGCTCTACGGTAGTGCGCCCATCCCGGAAATGCTGAAGATCGGCATCCCCTCCGGCCAGAATACCACCATCGGCGTAGTCGCCACGGACGCAGTGCTGACCAAGGCGCAGGCCCTGCGCATGGCTACCTGCGCCCACGATGGCTACGCCCGCACCATCCGTCCGGTGCATACCCAGATGGACGGCGACACGGTCTTTGCGCTGGGCACCGGCCGCATTGACGCGGACGTGAACCCGGTGCAGCTCTGCGCCGCTGCGGCGGAAGTGACGGCCCGCGCCATTCAAAATGCGCTCTGGGCGGTGCAGCATCCATGATCGGGCTTGGTATCGACCTGTGTCAGGTGGAACGCATTGAAAAGGCCATTGCGGCCCACGCCAATTTTCTTTCCCGCTATTACACGGAGGAAGAACAGGCTTACATTGCGCAGCGAGACAAGGCTGGCCCACAGAGCGCCGCCGCCATGTTCGCCGCCAAGGAAGCCCTGCTGAAGGCCATGGGCGTAGGATTAAGCGGCGGCATTTCCCTGCGGGAGATCGGCGTACGCCATGATGAAAACGGTGCTCCCCACTACAAGCTGACCGGCGCTGCGGCGGAAAAGCTGCGCGCCATGGGCGGCGGAATGATCTATCTGAGCCTGACCCACGAAGGTGGGGCTGCCGCTGCGGTGGCGGTCATCGAACGTGCCTGAAACGGTTGCAGGGCTGCGGCATCCACTGCTGCGGCCCTGTTGATTTTCTCATTCATTTTTCGGAGGAAACGCATGCTTTGGAACGCTATCGTACAAAAAGAGCCCATTCATAAAGGCTGGTCCTGCGACAAAAAATTCTGCGCGCAAACCGCCGATGGAACGAAATACCTGCTCCGGCTCACGCCCCATGAAACAAGCGGGACGCGGCGGCAGTTGTTTGACCTGCTGGGCCGCTTGGCGGAAACCGGCCTTCCCATGTGTCTTCCCGTAGAGTTCGGCTCATGGGAAGGCGGCACCTATACCTTTTATACCTGGATCGACGGGGAAGACGCGGAGGCGGTCATCCCCGGGCTGCCTACGGCGGAGCAATACGCGCTGGGGCTGGAGGCAGGCCGAATCCTCCGGCAGATCCACAGCATTCCCGCGCCCGCCGGTCAGGAGGACTGGGCCAGTCGCTTCGGGCGCAAAGCCAATGCGAAAATCCAGAAATACCGCGGCTGCGGGCTGCGTTTTTCGGGCGATGACGCGGTGATCCGCTATCTGACCGAGCACCGGGAGGTTTTGGAGGGCCGCCCTCAAACCTTTCAGCATGGGGATTACCACATCGGAAACATGATGCTTTGCGGCGGGCGTCTGGTCGTCATCGACTTTGACCGCTTTGATTTCGGCGACCCGTGGGAGGAGTTCAACCGCATCGTGTGGTGTTCGCAGGTTGCTCCCCCCTTTGCCTCCGGCATGGTGGACGGCTATTTTGACGGCCCGCCGCCCATGGCGTTCTGGCAGTGTCTGGCCTTTTACATCGGGAGCAACACGTTGTCCTCGGTTTACTGGGCCATAGATTACGGCGAAGAAGAGATTCAGGTCATGCTGCATCAGGCCGGGGACGTCATGGACTGGTACGACGGTTTTCAGCGAGTGGTTCCCGGTTGGTATTCCTCTCTTTGAATATTCAAACAGCCCCGCGTTCTTTCGAACGCGGGGCTTCTGTTACGATGCTGTTGTCAGCTTCGTGAAATTACTCGATCACCTTGGCAACAACGCCGGAGCCAACGGTGCGGCCGCCTTCACGGATAGCGAAGC
>ERZ773139.1984-NODE-1984-length-21804-cov-10.280932_pt1 | contig 21804 bp, 13 predicted proteins | sample MGYA00580854_ERZ773139 | MGnify/ENA primary metagenome ERZ773139 (study PRJEB29015, sample SAMEA2737809) | human gut metagenome | biome: human gut; feature: human-associated habitat; material: faeces | place: China | collected 2012 ...
GGTGCTTGGCGGCGGGGTCTCGGTCCTCGGATGCGCGGGCGCGCTCGTAGGTGGCGAGGATGTCGCGGCGAACCTCGGGCGTGAGGCCGTCGAAGAACAGGTTGGCGCCGTTGAGGACGAGCCTGCCCACGCGGTCGGGATGGCGCAGCGCGAACACGAGCGCGATGTTGCCGCCGTCGGAAAAGCCAAGCAGATGTGCCTTGGCAATGCCGTGCCCATCCAGAAAATCCAACAGGTCGTCCGCAAAGCGTGCGATGGAAAACTCGCCGTCCCCGCGCGGCGACCGTCCGTGCCCGCGCGTATCGAGTGCAAAGATATGAAAGTTCTGTTTGAAAAAGGCGATCTGATGGACAAAATATTCATGGCTCTCGCCATTGCCGTGCAGCAGCACCAACGGAAAGCCCTCGCCCGCTTCTTCAAAGTACATCTCAAACGCCACGCCTTTTTTCACACCCTTTCCGACCGGATGGATAACAAAAAAGAGAAGAAAACCTTTTGAAGATTTTCTTCTCTCACTGGAGCTGATGACCGGATTTGAACCGGTGACCTCGTCCTTACCAAGGACGCGCTCTACCGACTGAGCCATAGCAGCATATGGCGACCTGGATGGGGTTCGAACCCACGACCTCTAGCGTGACAGGCTAGCGTTCTAACCAACTGAACTACCAGGCCACAATTGGTGGGAACAACAGGGCTCGAACCTGTGACCCTCTGCTTGTAAGGCAGATGCTCTCCCAGCTGAGCTATGCTCCCATCCTTGTGTACCGCCCGAGTTGCTTAGCACTCACCGGCGACAAGCAATATATTATCATATCGGCATTACTTTGTCAAGTGTTTTTTTTATTTTTTTATGATTTTTTCTATTTCGTCTTTTGTGAACTTGTAGCATGCTCCGCAAAAGCGGCATTTCACCTCAATTTCCGGCAATTCGCTTACCATATTTTCAAGCTCTTTTTTATTTATGGCGCTTAGGGCGTTTTCCGTTCTTCGGCGTGAGCAATTACATTTATATTCGGCTTTTGTCTCGTCAAGCACCTCTGTTTCAAAGCCGGAAAGCGCTTGCTTTACTATATCAAGTATATCGGTACCGTTATCAAGCAGTTCTGTTACCGGGCGCATTTTCTTTATATTTTCTTCAAGCCTTGTAACAGTGTCTTCATCGGCTGCCGGAAGCAGCTGTATTAAGTATCCCCCTGCCTTTTTAACCGTAAGATCGGGATTTACAAGAACACCCAATGCGCATACGGTTGGTATTTGCTCGCTTACCGCGTAATAAGAGGTTATATCCTCGGCAATTTCACCCGAAGCGATGGGAACAAGCCCGTTGTACGGCTCCTTAAGCCCCATATCCTTCATAACAAACACATTACCGTTTGTTCCGACCGCGCCGGATACATCAAGCTTTCCGTTTTCTTTAGGGGGTATTTCAACTATAGGATTTGTAACATAACCGCGTACGTTACCGCTCGAATCCGAAACCGCCGTAAGAACTCCGGCAGGGCCGCCGCCGTCAATTTTAACAGTTAGCGTATTCTTTTCGCCCTTAAGCGAATTTCCCATCATAGAGGTTGCCGTAAGCAGTCTGCCGAGAGCGGCGGTTGTAACCGCCGAGGTTTTATGAATTTGCTCTGATTTTGCGACAATATCCGTACTGTCTATCGCGGACGCCATAACCGTACCGTCGCTTGTTATACATCTTATGAGCTTTCCCATTTCTTAAGCTTCCTTTACTTTTCTTGTAACGTATACCGCGCGTTCCGAGGTTTCCGTTATCGGATTGCCCGTAATATCGTCAAGCACAGCCAATATTTCAAGACCGGCTTCCGCAGCTGCGTTTTCAATTTCTTTTTCTGTATACGCACGTTCTGAAAATTCTTCGCCGAACCGCCGATAAACGCCGTTTTCTTCTTTGAAAAAATCAAGCACAATATCCGTGACAAGGCTTTCTTCATCGGTAAAATTCTGCCATGCACAGTATACGCCGTTTTCTTCTATAATATATGTATTATCGGCAAGCACATGTTTATGCTTATAAACCGTATTTACATCAAAAATAAACAGCCTTCCCTTTTCAAGGAACAGACCGACCCTTTGCAAGGCAGACGAAAAATCGGCATAATCGGTAATATGATTTAGGCTGTCAAGACAACAGATCGCTCCGTCTACCGTACCGTAAAGATCAAGAGCTTCGGCTCTTTGGCACAAATAGAAAACGTCTGTTCCGGCTTCCTCTGATTTTTTAAATGCCGATGAAAGCATCTCTTGTGACGCATCAACTCCTATAACCTCTATGCCGCGTTTTGCAAGCTCGTTTGAAAAACCGCCGGTTCCGCAGGCAAGGTCAAGCAAAAGGGTTGGCTTTCTGTCGTACTTATCAAACAGCTTTAACAGATATTCGGTGCGCTCGGTATAGTTCACATCGCACATAAGGCTGTCGTACACTTCGGCAAAGCTGTCGTAATTACTCATTATTGTTCTTAAGCCTTTCAAATACTATCTTATATCCTTCGTTAATAGAACGGCTGACGCGGCTTACAGTAGCGGTACTAGCACCGGTTGCGGCAATTATATCGCTGTAAACACGTTTATCTGCAAGCATTTTTGCAACCATATAACGCTGTGCAATTGTTTGAATTTCCTTAGGCGTACAGGCGTCGGCAAAAAACTTATAACATTCCTCTTTATTTTTAAGCGTAAGTATAGCTTCAAAAAGCTGATCGACAGACTCACTTATTTCCATTAAGCTTCCCCCTTTTTTACAAAAATATTTTAACACATCAAATCGTTAAAGTCAATTTTATCAATATTAAAATTTAAAAATATACAAATGAAAAAATCCAAATTCACAAGAAAAAACTCTTGACAAATTGTTTTTTTATGTTATAATAAGTCTTGCTTGTTCGGACCATTAGCTCAGTTGGTTAGAGCAACCGGCTCATAACCGGTCGGTCCGCGGTTCGAGTCCGTGATGGTCCACCATAACAAGCATTTTTTTATTTTTAGGGGTATAGCTCAGTTGGTAGAGCATCGGTCTCCAAAACCGAGTGCCGAGGGTTCGATCCCTTCTGCCCCTGCCAGTGGAAAACGGCTCAACCGTGCGGTTTTGAGCCGTTTTTCTTTTGTGGTTTAATCTTAGTACACGGTCTGTTTTGCCGCATTTTGATACCCAAAACGGGCGCGGATTTCCCATCCGGCGGCATACGCTTACAACGATTCCGTCTGTTACATCATCAATAAAGCATCAAAATTTTAGCTCCGACTGGATATCAGCCGGAGCTTTTCTTTGTTTACTGCGGTATAAATTTTGACTTAAATCTCAAAGCCCTCGGTTATACCGTTAAGCCTCGAAGTATCCTTTTTCACATAGTAGAGCTCAGTTATCTGCGAAGTTGAATGTCCGAGTAAATCAGCTACTTGTCTTGGCGATAGCGCCTTAATCGTCCCGTCCGATTGCTTTTGTCCGTTCACTAAGTTTGTGGCGAATGTGTGCCGCAGACTGTGCAAGCCTTTTTGCTTAATTCCTGCTGCCTTCAAAATTCGGTAGTAACGCTTGCGAAAATTCACAGGTTTTGTATAGTCGCCGTTTCCGTCTGCCACAAGGGGCGTATTTTCGCCGAAATAGGCTTCTTTGCGCAGATCCTCGATCATATCCATTGCCGTCCTGTTCAGTGGCACTGTGCGCTTACTGGTGGCGCTTTTAGGCTTTCCGACTTTTATTTTCATTGCCGCTTTTCCAACACCGTCACGGTTTACAATTTCTTTTACGCCTTGCCTTACAGTAAGCGTTTTATTTTCAAGGTCAATATCGCTATTTAGTAAGCCTAATAATTCGCCCGTACGCAACCCCGTATTAAGCATTAGTATATATGCGGCGGCTTGTTGGTATTTACGTTTGCCGTCTTTGAATGTGCTGAATGCTTCGGCTTTAAATTTTTCAATTTCCTCCGGAGTGAAAATTGTTACTGTTTCGCATTCAGGTAAATTCTCTTTATTCTGTGCCGACAGGAAATTGCTCTTTTTAATCATTTCAATGTTTGCCATAGGATTTTTCGGTATCATTTCCTCTTGATAAAGATACCGGAAGTATTCGTTCAGTACCACATAGGCTTTTTTGACTGTGGTGTAAGCATAATTTTTGTTCATCCAATAATTAAGTAGATTTTTTATATCTGCCGCTGTAATATCTCCGACAGCTTTCTCACCGAGCAGAGGATATATCTGATTTTTAGCACTGCATTCGCATCGGTCATAGGTGGTCTGTTCTACTGACGGAAATTTGAACACTTTCAGCCAATTTCGCATACTCTCTTGCAGTGTTTTCTTTGACTCGTCAGATTCAATTGTTTGGCTTTCAAAGTCTGCAATGTACTCGGTTATCTTTTTATTGACTTCTGCTTTGGTTGTACCGGAAAAGCTTTTGCGTTTTCTCTCGCCGTATTCGTCCATATACCATACCACACCGCACCACCGACCGTCTGTACGCTTAAACGCATTGCCGTTTGTTAACAGTTTTTTCTGCATAAAAATTCTCCTTTCCAAGCACTACACAATACCACAGGTTTGCACCAATATCAAGACCTTACTGAAATTTTTTTCTTACATTTCATGTTGATTAAAGAATTTGTTTATGGTAAAATAATAATAAAATGAGGTGAATTTATGTCTATAGATATTGCAATTGAAAATTCTGCCGCTTCTGTTGAAATGGAAGGTTTTATAATCGATGACCAATGTAAGGATTTGTGTCGTAAGTTATTACAGGGAGATCTTACTATGGACGAGTATATTGCTTTTGTAAAAAGAAAGGCTGGTGTAACAACCTAATGGGTTACAGCATTAACACCATAACGGCCGACTGCTATATCGGAACAACTTGCCTAATTAACAAGTTTGGGATTAAAGATGAAAAGAAATTATCGTTGGTAGAGGGAGAAATCACGTTTGCCAAAGGCTCCGAATTAGAAAGCAATCCCATTTTAGGCAATTATGACTTTCAGCACTACAAAGCAATTCATAAATATCTATTTGAGGATATTTATGATTGGGCAGGCAAAATCCGTAATGTCGATATATCTAAAAAAGGAACACAATTCGCTAAAGCAAAAGAAATAGAAGAATTAGCAGGCGCTTGCTTTTCAAGACTGAAATCGGAAAACTATTTCATGAATCAGGATTTTAAACCGTTTGTAAATAATATAGTTGACTTTTATTGTGTTACAAATATACTGCATCCTTTCAGAGAAGGAAACGGACGAACACAACGAATATTTATATCCCAACTAATTCGGCATGCGGGATATGAAATAGAATTTTCAAAAATAAGCGCAGATGATTTAATGTCTGCAACAATAAAAGCTGCAAACGGCGTCAACGATTATTTGAAAGATATTTTCACAAAAGTCATAAAGGTTAATTGAATACAAATTCATCGCTGAAGTATATCCAAGGTGATCTCTTTTCAAAAAATATGAGAATGGATTAAAAATTATTTTTGATTCCGGTTGACAGCTATACTTATATTGTCGATCATTTAAAATTACTGTTATGTGATTCTCTAAACAGACCGATTTCGATTGGTCTGATATTTTTATGCGGAAATGAGTCGACATTTCACTTAATATCCGCGGAAATTTCAGCAACCCCTAAATCAGCGAGGTTAAAATTCGAGCAACCCCTAAATCGCATTTTTTGTTGCTGTTATCAAAAGTCCCGCAAAGCCTTATGCGGTCGGCGTTGCCGCCCGCTGTGAACCGTCGAGGGGAAGCATCGCAACCCCTCGGCTTTCTCCTGCTTATTTTCGGACGAGCCGTAAAACTGCCGTTATACCGCCGATTTCTTGTGCTTGCGGTCATGGTTGGTGATCAGGTTTATTCTCATTTTAAGTTACATATTTTTCCACACTGCCATCAGAAGTACAGACAGAATTTCAATTGTTCGGCATAGTTGTGATAAATAACCGACTACATATTTCCCGACATTTTTATTGCGTTATAAAGTAAAGCGATGCGGCGTATAATTCTTATTCGGAACTTCAAAATCCGTTTGAAATAGAATTGCTGAGATTTTTCGTATTAACATATTCCGATAAAATACGGATAAAATCGGATTTTGTTTTAGCGTCAACAGCGGAAAAAAGCTGACTCGTATGGTATTGAAGTGTTTGCTGGGATATAAAAAGCTTATCGCAGATAATATGATTCGTTGAGCCGGAGAGAAGATAGTATATTATTTTAAAATCAAGATTTCCTGTATTTTCAAACATATTTTCGATTTTTAAAATAGTGCTCATTTCCACGTCGTTTTCATAAGCAAAGCCGTTTGAATTCGGAAAAATAAGGGGCGGCTTGGCATCGGAAAGATTTTTGTATAAGGTCTGTCCGTAGCCGAGCGGCTTATTCTGGGTCGAATCGCGGGAAATTATTAAATTCGGAAGCTGAATGCTTATCGAATTTAGGCCCTGCCGGTTTTTATTTACCGTTCGGTATATTGCCGATATTGCGTTTAATACCGCCTTCATATCGTAGGTCACGCTTGTAATAGTCGTATGATACAGCTTTGATATATAAGAGTCCATAAAGCCGATAATAAAATGTGAATTAACGTAATCGGGGTCTGTTAAGGCGAGCCTTTTCATAAGGGCAACCGCGATAAAATCGTTGGGGCAGATAACGGCGTCGTAGCTGTCCTTTTCGGCGATAAAGTCCTCAAAGCATTCGGCTATGCTGTTTTTTATATAAAAAATATCGTCGGAGGAAAAAGGCAGATAGATATTATACAGGTGATGCGCCTTAACCCGATCGGACTTGCTGCTTGGATTAACGCCGAAATAGGCGATTCTTTTTTTATCGTATTTCAGAAAATTCGATATGATTTTGGAAAATAAAAACCAGTTGTTGCTGCCGGTTGAATTGTAAATATATTCCGGAGCGAAGTCGGGTATGCTGTGCATTGCGATTACCGGAATGCCGTTCAGGTTGCAAAATTCAACCGCCGGCAGAGTATCCTCGCCGATTGAATAGGGAATAAGAAAAATCGACTCGCTGTCCGACAGGAGGACGGAAAGATCGGATATATCGGTTATGCTCCTCGTCGGAATTCGGCGCTGGTTAAGCGATTTTACCGCCGATATCTCCTGCGAGGTTCTCTTACTTAAAAAAGGATGAAGGCTTTTATCCTCTAAAATATAAAGCGCCATATAATCATCTCCTGCGGACGGTGTAACAATAGTATACCATAAAAACAGAGCGCAGCTTTGAAAACGGCAACGCCGTTCGGAATTCTTTAGAATTCCTTTTTAGCCGTTCAATGATTTTATGCGAAAATCTCTGATTTTCGAACGCAGTATGCGTTCTGACGGCAGTAATCTGCCGTCAATTTAAAATTATTATACCACATTTTTATTTTCAATAAAAGATTTGTGTTTAATAAAAATTTATATTACATTTGTTATATAATTAACTGCTTTTATTGTTGGGGCAATATTGATAAAATAAAATTGATAATTGAAGAATTATATGTTTAAGTCACGCAAAAAAACAATTTGAAAAGGAGATTAAGCATTATGAAATTTAAAAAATTATGCTCTGCCGTTTTAATAGGAGCCATTTGCCTTACAGCCGGCTGCGGCGGCGGAGAAAGCGGAAAAGGCAAGGGCAGTAAGGGAACGTCCGGAGGGACTGCCGGAGACTCTTATTTCGACTCGGTTCCCGCCGAGCTTGAGGGAACAACGGTTAAATTCGCCACATGGATAAACCATAGGTCTAACGAATCCGCCGCCGTTCTTGACGATTTTACCAACCTTACCGGTATTGAGGTAGAGCTTGTTTCCATAACTCAGACGGAATATATATCCAAGCTCGTTGCGCTTATATCTGCCGGTCAGTCGCCCGACGTAGTTGTAAATAACGGCGAGTTTCCGAATGTTTTGCAGGTTTTGCAGCCGCTTGACGGCACCGCCGTTGACACAACGGACAGCTTTTGGAATCAGAATATCGTAAAGCTCGGAACGGTAGGAGGCCGCCCCTACCTTGTAGACGCGGCAAACAGCGCATGGAATTTAGCGTCACCCTGCGTTTATTACAACAACAAGATATTCGAGGATAACGGTATTACAACTCCCGCGCTCTATCTTGCCGAGGGAAGATGGACTCTCGATAATTTCTATAAGTGCGCCCGAGAGCTGGCTCAGGTATGCTCCGAGGTCGGCGCCGGAATAGATACGGGGGCATACTTCTCAACCTACGCCAGCGGTATGGCTAAATACGACCCCGCAACCGAAACCTTCAGCGGAAATCTTTCCGACCCTACGGTAACGCAGGTATGGCAGGATATGATAAAGGCGCGCGAGAACGGTTCAGTAAAGGTTAACGATGAGGGCGGACGCCATTTGTTCGTTGCCGGAAAAATGGGAATGATATTTACCGGCGCTTACGGACTCAGAAAATACGGCTGGATGAACGATATGGATATAAACGACCTTGCCTTCGTTGCCCCTCCGAGAGCAACGGCCTCCGGAGAAGAGGTGTACGGCGGCAGCAGCTTCCGTTCCTACGGTATCTGCAAGGGCGCTTCCAATCCGGACGGCGCCGCATACTTCCTCCGCTATTTCCTCAATGCGGATAACTATGACGAAGCCGAGCTTTATAAAAACGATGAGGCGGCGGAGCTTTATAAGACGCTCGTTAAAAATCAGAATTACAATAATCCGGTATTCGATTACGGCATTATGTCGCTTATGGCAACAACCAATTTGCCGCTTTACGAAATATTCCCCGATCTTCTCACCTGCACGTCCGCTCAGGTAACAACCGCTCTTAATGCGTCGGCTAACAAGCTTAATTCCTGCATTACGCGCGCAAATATGATAATAAGCGACGTTAAGGAGCAAAACAAGAAATAAGCCGATAAAAATCACAAACGGCAATTATACTTGAATTTCGGTCGGAGGTTCGCCATGAAAAGCTATTGGATATGGAATTGGGGAGATTGGGAGATTTTCCATACCAACCTTATTAATTCCCGAAGAGAGCAATACGGTATGGATTATCCGCCGTTCTGGAAAATATACGACGTTGACAGAAACGTTGTTTTCTTCTCGCAGAGGGCAACCTCCGAAGGTTCTTTAAGGCTTCGGCTGAAGGGAAAGGGCTACATAAAAATTGACGGTCAAATGCACCCCGACGACAAAGAAATCGCCGTAAAGCAGGGCAATCACCTTTTCGAAATACACGTAATGAATTTAACCGGGCTTCCGGCGGCGTTTATAGAAAGCGATACTGTCCCGACAGACGGCTCTTGGTTTACCCTCGGCGGAGAAAGGGAAAAAATTCCCGTAGGGCTTGACGAACGGTATACCTCGCCCGATTCCGATCCGCAGATTTTTCCGTTTTCATATAAAACGGTTTATCCGGTATCTTATGAAAAAACCGACGGCGGCACGCTTTATGATTTCGGAAAAGAGATTTTCGGCTTTTTGCTTATTGATGGAGTAAGCCCCGAAACACCGCTTCGGGTAAGCTACGGCGAATCGCGCGAGGAGGCTCTTGATACCGAATTCGCGGTTGTAAGAGAGGATATAGGCGGAGCCGCTTCCTATAAGCTGAGACAGCGCGCCTTCAGATATATTTTTGTTTCCGGCGCCGTTACAGGGCGGCTGAGGGCGGAGCTTGAATACAGCGAGCTTAAAAATAAAGCCGGCTTTCGCTGCGATAACGAGGCGGTAAACAGGATATGGGATATGTGCGCCTATACGCTTCAGCTCAATATGCGGGAGGTCCTTACCGAGGCAATAAAGCGCGACCGCTGGCTTTGGTGCGGAGACGCATATCAGGCGTTCAGATTTATTAAGTATCTTTGCTCCGACAGCTCTGTAACACGCCGCAGTCTTATCGGTCTGCGCGGTAAGGAGCCGTTTTGCGAGCATATAAACACAATAACCGATTACAGCCTTTATTGGGTAACGGCTCTGCTCGAATATTATGATAATTATAGGGATACCGAGCTTATAAAAGCCCTCTATCCGCGCGCCGAGACGCTTATGGCCTTTTGCGGGGAGCGCGAGGACGAAAACGGATTTATAATCGGGAAAAACGGCGATTGGATATTTATCGACTGGGCGGATACGGATAAAACCGGCGCGGTATGCGCCGAGCAAATGCTCTATATCGCCGCAAACAGGGCGATGGGCCGCCTTGCCGATATTGCCGGAGGGGACGGCCGAAAATACCGCAAAAAAGCGGAAACGCTTATAAAAAGGGTCAACGAATTTTACTGGAGCGCCGAAAAGGGAGCTTATATCGACAGCTTTTCTTCCGGCAGACAAAACGTAACGCGGCACGCCAACATATTCGCAATAATGTACGACATAGCCGATGAGGCGCAGAGCGGCGCAATAATAAAAAATGTTTTATATAACGACCGCGTTGCGAGGATAACAACCCCCTATTTTGAAGGCTATGAGCTTGACGTTATGGGAAAAACGGGCGATATAGATTATATTTACGGTATGATAACCTCATACTGGAAGGGAATGCTCGACCTCGGCGCTACCGCGGTTTGGGAGGAATACAACCCCGAGCTGTCGGGAGCGGCGCATTACGCCATGTACGGAGATAAATATCAGAAATCGCTTTGCCATGCTTGGGGAGCGTCTCCCGTTTATCTTCTCGGAAAATACTTTTTGGGCGTTTCGGGCACCTCGGCGGGCTATGAGACCTTTGAGGTTCGCCCTCGGCGCGGAAAATTCGGCTTTATAGAAGGAACGGTACCTGTTCTGGACGGAAAGGTATACGTATACCTCTCCTCGGAAAGGCTCTGCGTTTTAAGCGACGTTGACGGCGGTACGCTTATCTGGGAAAACAAAAAATACAGGCTTTCCGCGGGAAAGCAAACAGAAATAAAAATATCAAAGGGAGAGTGTTTGAATGCTTAACAAAAAACAACGGGCCTTAAGCGGTCTGCTCGCTCTGCTGCTTGCCGTGTCCGCTCTGATGAGCGGAATGACAGGCATTTCCGCTAAAGAGGGAGAAGCGTTTACCGAGGAAAATTACCTGATTGATTTCAGCAGGTATAATTTCGTTGAAGGAACCGGCGCTAACGGAAACGTTGTAAAAAGCGAATCGGCAAAATGGAGCCTTGTAAGCGACAGCAGCGCCGAGGGCGGAAAATACCTGCATTTTGAAAGAAGCGCCGTTAAGGCGGGCGAAAACTGGAAGGCAAACTATCATTTTATGGCTAACCCCACCGGCGCATATAACGGCGCAACAAAGGCGGGAGCCGTCCGCCTTACGGAAAATACGGGATATTCGCTTAAAATAAAGTATAAAATAGAAAATCTTGATACGGCATATGACCTTGACCTGTATGTCGGCTGTACGCAGGGCGTATATTCCCCCAACAGCGTTGCCGCGCAAAACATAGTCGATGCCGCTTCGGGACTCGGCAATACCGACGGCTGGGTCGAAAAGGAGTACCGTTTCGTTACTCCCGCGGTATATAAAGGAAGCGTAAACAACCTTTTTATAGGCTTTTATCCGACGAAGGCGGGAACGGCCGATTTCCCGTTGAGCGACCTGTTTTCCTATTCCGTATCGGTAGACTGCGTTGAAATAAGCCGCCTTGCCGAGGCGAGACTTAATAAGGTGGGAAAATCGGGCGTTTCCGATACCGAGAAAATCTACGGCAAGGTAGGCGAAAAAATCGAATTCCCCGATACCGGCACCGTTATTTACGAAAGCTACGATTCCTCAACAGGCGCGCTTTCCGGCGCAGTTAATACCGCCGACCGCACCTTTAAACGGCTTGCCTTCGAGGATTTTTATTATAAGGACGATACCTTCGAAAAGGAAAGCTACATCATCGATTTCAGCAGCTATAATTTCGTTGAGGGAACCGGCTCTAACGGAAATGTTGTAAAAAGCGAATCGGGAAAATGGAGCCTTGTAAGCGACAGCAGCGCCGAGGGCGGAAAATACCTGCATTTTGAAAGAAGCGCCGTTAAGGCGGGCGAAAATTGGCGGCCGTATTATCAGTTTACGGCTAATCCCACCGGCGCATATAATGCCGCAACAAGCGCGGGCGCCGTCCGCCTTGCGGAAAATACGCGGTATACCGTAAAGATAAAGTATAAAATAGAAAATCTCGATAAGGCGTATGACCTTGATTTATATGCCAACTGTACAAAGGGCGTATATTCTCCGAACAGCTTTCAAACAAATAATTTTGATATAGTTTCGGGACTCGGCAATACCGACGGCTGGGTTGAAAAGCAGTATTCGTTTGTAACGCCGTCATCGTATGAGGGAAACAGAAACAATCTTTTGATAGGCTTTTATCCTACGAAGGCGGGAACGGCCGCTTTCCCGACAAACGACCTCTTCTCCTATTCCCTGTCGATTGATTATATTAAAATCGACCGCGCAACGAGCGTTGTGTTTATGTCCGGCGATGAGACGGTAAATACGCTTTACGGCGCGCCCGGAGATATTCTTTCGGATTTTCCTGCGGCTCAAAGGAACGGCTACAGGTTCGCGGGCTGGTTTAAGGACGCTGCCTGCTCTCAGGCGGCAGAGCCGATAACTCTTACCAACAAAGAGGTTTCGGCAACGCTGTATGCCGGATGGACGGCTCTTGCGAGCAGCGCCGTTATAACGGACGGCGAATATCCCGATTGGAGAGACAATGCGGAAATATACAGCGGCTTTACCTCCGAAAATATCGGCGGAGAGTCCTGCTTTGGGTATAATGCGAGCGGAAAAGAAGCGTATATGCGGCTGTATTCCGGCTCCGACCCGCTCATTATCGCCGATAAGGGCGTATATATGCTTACGGTTCGGTATAAATCGGAGAGCAACGCCGATATCGGCTTTGCCGCATCGGCCGCGGATAAATTCAACGCCGCCGATAAAAGGGTTCAAATATCGCGGGAAATAAAGCCCTCGGACGAATGGCAGACGGTAGTACTAACCTTTACGGCCGATATAAAGGAAAATGCCGATGCGCTTTATTTTACTCTTACCTCATCGGGCGGAAGGGTTTTAACAGACAGGATAACCCTTTCTGTAAATTCATCGATTAGGCTTGAAACAAACGGCGGCGCGGCAATATCCGATTTAAAGGGTACTCCCGGAGAAAAGGCGCTTTTGCCCGAGCCGATATTCGGCGGGCATACCTTCAGCGGCTGGTATAAGGACAGCGCGCTTAAAATTCCCGCAACGTCCGTAAAATTCCCGACCGATACCGAAAGCATTACCCTCTACGCGGCATGGGATAAGGCCGAGGCGGATGCGGTAGTCGATTTCGAGAATGTCCCCTATGAAAACGGAAAATGGACCAATCCGCAGTTTTCCTATAATTCCGCAACGATGTCATTTATAAACGGCGACGCCTTTTCGGGAGAAAAATTCTTAAGGTTCGGTTATTCCCCCGCCGGCGGGGACTATAATAAGGCCTCGCAGTCGTTTGCCATGTATAAAAACGGCGGTGCGGTAAGGGTTGAAGCCGGAGCAACATATGTTTTGTCGTTTTGGTACAGAGCGGGCGGCGGCGATACCGATATCCGCATTACGGCGCAGACCTGCACGGCGAATAACTTTTATGCCAACGCGCAGAATTATGCCAACGCCGGATATACCGTTCGCGCGTCCGAGGCGGACGGCGAATGGCACGAGGGAGCAATAGTATTTACCGCCGACCCCAAAAAGGACTCAAAGGGCAATGACGCAAACGCGCTGTTTGTTCGGATAAATCCGCTTGCCGATAAGGCGGCGGCACTTGACTTGGATTATATATCGCTTACAAGGCTGGGCGAGGATACGGCCGTTATCTCTTTGGTAATCGACAGCTCCGAAACGCAGTTTACGGCGGTTAAAAAGGGCGAGAAAATAACAATGCCGACGCCGGAGCGGGAAAATTATATTTTCCGCGGCTGGTATTCCGATTCATCGTTTAAAAATCAAATAACGGGCGAATATACCGCAAAGGAAACGACCGAGCTTTATGCAAAATGGAGCCTTAAAGCCGCCTTCAACGATTTTGAGGAATATCCGCAGGGCTGGATAAATAATATAGGCTCCGACGGCCTTAATCTCCGCTACGGTAACTCTCATATGTCCGTTTCCGAAAAGGAGCATTATTCGGGTAAATACTCTCTGAATTTCAGCTATAACGGCTCTCAGAGCGAAAAAACCTCAATGGCTCAGCTTTATAATCTCGGCGATATTTTCGTTGGCGGAGATACCCCGCTGATACTCGATAACGGCAGGATTTATACGGCAACTCTGCGCTATAAGGTAAACAGCGCCGTCGGCAATGCCAATATCGACCTTGCACTTGCGGGAAGAAACAATTATTATGCGAACAGAACGCGAATAAACTTCCTTACCGTTTCCTCTGCGGACGTTGGCAAGGGGTGGCAGACGGCGATGATCTGCTTTACCGCCTCGGTTAAAAAGGAAAAGGCGGACGCGCTTTATCTCGCGTTTACCGCAAACGGCAACAGCGATATTTATATCGACGATTTCTCGGTTGAGCTTCTCGAAAACAAAACCTATATTAAGTTTGATGCGGATAACAACACTCAGCCTCAGTATTCCGTAGGAAAGGCGGGAAGCGCCGTTAAATACCCCGCCGCACCCGCGCGACGCGGCTACAGCTTTGCGGGCTGGTATACCGATAAGAGCTATTCCGAGCCCTTTACCGGAAAATATCACGGCAGCGCGCCGCTTACCGTTTATGCAAAATGGGTGCTCGGGGACTCGGTTGTTATAAGCTTTGAGGACGAAAACCAGCGCAATTTAAAGGCAAATCAGTATGATACAACCGAAATATCCGATGAGCAGGCGAGCGACGGCAAATATTCCCTTAAGCTGAATAAGGCGGGAAACGATCGCATGAACGCCTCGATGCTTTTGCTTTACGATAATCAGCCCGTTACGGTTGAAAACGGCGCTACATATGTTTTAACCTACGATTATTATGTTGTTCAGAATACCGGCAAGAAAAGCGGTCAGACAACTCCCCTGCCGAATGTCCGCTTTGCGAAGGCGAGCAACGTATGGTCGGGCTATGCCGTTCCGAAAAACAATTGGAGCATTAACCTTGAGGAGGAAACCGGAAGATGGTTTACCGGCTCGGTAATGTTTACGGCGGAGCTTAAGGAGCCGGAGGGCAACGCTCTTTACTTTACGGTTAACTATTCCGAAAATTTTGTAGGCTATTTCGATAATCTCCGCCTTGTTCGGGTAAATAAGGACAACGGCGAGAGCGCGGTCAACCTAAACCCCTGCGGAGCGGACGATTTAGGCTCCTCGAAGCTTGTTTATACGGGAAAGCCGAACGGGCAGATTAAGCTTCCGACCGATCTTAAAAAGAAGGGCTTTACCTTTATCGGCTGGTATGAGGACAGCAAGCTTAAAAAGCGCATCGAATCCGAGTATTATACTATTCTCCAAAGCGATACGACCCTTTATGCCGGCTTTGCAAGACCGGAGCTGAAGCAGGATTTCGAAAGCTTTTCCGAAATATTCTCCCCGCAGGCCTATCGCTATGCGGATATGGATTATGAGCTTTATGACGCGCGCATTTCCGGAAACAGCAGAGAAAACGTTCACGGCGGAAATTATTCCATTCATCGCAAGGGCAACGATTTCCATACCGCCTGCTTCCAGATACTTCCCGAAACCAGCGAGGCTACAAAGCGGCTGATACCCGGTCTTATTTATAAAATGACAATGTGGGTTAAGCTTGAATCCAAAAAGCAGGATACCGGAGCGGTTAAAATAGCCTGCTCGCAGTCGGCGTATTATGCTTGGGCTATTGACGGCGATTGGTATAACGTTGCGGCGATTAAGGAACTAAAAGAGGGCGAATGGACCGAGCTTTCGTTTACCTTCTATGCAACAAGCTGTTATTTATCTGTTCAGACCCCCGGCAACGTAAGTATGTATTTTGACGACGTAACCCTTGAGCTGCTTTACGGCGCTAAGACCGCCGATAGCTCGCAGTCGGTTAAAATCGAGGAATACTCTCCCGAAATTTCCTTAGCTGACGCTTCGGCGCTGTCGGGAGAAATCAACGCGAGCCTTATTAAGGAGGTAAGAGCCTCTAAGGCGGGTCTGCCTGTTGCCGCAGCAGCGGCGTCGGCGGCCGCAATAGCCGTTATGGCGGGTATCGCGGTGACAGCCGTAATATTAGGCAAAAAAAGAAGGGAGGAAAAAAAGAAATGAAAAAATTAACCGCACTTTTTACGGCGCTGCTTATGACCCTGCTCGTCGGCTGCGGCGAGGGCGGCAAGGCGGCGAAGCTCGTGGCGGTTGAGGAAGATGCCAAAAGCTTTAATTATTCGGTTGTGCGGCCGAAGGGCTGTTCCGAGGATATCGAGGCGGCGGCTAAGGAAATCCGCTCAAAGCTCAGAAAGACCTACGGCGTCAGCGTTACCGTTTCTTACGGTGAGGAAAAGGATTATGACGGTAATTATGAAATACTTATCGGCAATACCGGCAGAGCGGAGTCCGAGGAGGCTCTCAAACGCCTTAAGGAAAACCGCGAAAACTGCCAATTTGATTTTATAATCAAAACCGTCGGAGAAAAGCTTTGTATAACGGCGCTCAGGGACGAAATGACGGCGCGGGCGGCGGAATATTTCGCCGAGACCTATTGCGCGGATAAATCCGGTTGGGAAAAGCTAAACAGCCAAACCGAGCTTATTTATGAAGCGCCCTTTAAGGCTCATCCCCATAAAATCGGCGGAACGGAGCTTCGGAATTTTACCGTCGTTACGGTAAGGGATATGGAATATATCTACGGCCGCGAGATTGAAAATACGGTAAATTACCTTAGCGGAAGTCAGGGCTATGAGCTGGCGGTTACGGATGAGCGCTCGCCTGAGGTTAAAAACGAAATTCTTATAGGCGAGCTTGACCGCGCGGCGAGTAAGAAGGTATCCGCCGAAAGCGGAGGCTGGATAATAAAGGCAACAGACGGCAAGCTTGTTATAAAAGGGGCGGACAGTCTCTGCCTTGCCGACGCCGTTTCGCATTTTCTTCAAATGCTTAAGGAAAAGGAAAACGCCGATTCCTATATAGAATTGCCCGCCGATTATGAGCTTAAGGGAAAGCCGGAGTCCTCCGGCGGCTACAGCCTTGTTTGGAACGATGAATTCGACCAAAAGAGCCTTAACAATCATTGGTGGGTTGACTACAGCTCTCAAAACACCTACGGTGCCACCTCAAATTCCTGCCTCGGAGGCACCGTTACGCAAAAGGCTGCCGAAAACACAAAAATGACCGGCGACGGCTGTCTTACGATTTTCAGCACCCGAAACGGCAAGGATTTTACCGAAGGCTCTGTTTCCACATGGGAAACTCTACAGCTTAAATACGGACTTATCGAATTCAGGGCTAAGCTTCCCGCAGAGCCGGGCTGCGGAACGCTCTGGTTTAATGGCAGTAAGCTCGGATATGCCTGTATGACGGAATACGACCTGCTCGAAAACTTCGGCTCGGCAAAATCGTTTGCCTCAAACCTTCATCGCTGGTGGCTTCAGAACAACGGAACGGGTCATACCTCGCTCGATATTCCCGAATATTCAAAACTCAAGCGCTATAACTTTTCCGACAGCATAGACCCGAATGCCGACCTTTCTACGGATTTCCATATTTATACTATGGAATGGGACGAAAGCAAGGTAAGCTTCGCGGTTGATGGCAAGGTATATTTCTCTTACAGTCTCGACGCCACCGAAAACCCCGATTCGAGACGGCTTCCGGTTTATATGATAATGAGCTGCGGAATGGGAAGCGCGGATTACGGCGTTGCCGCAACCGACAGCTCTCCGGAATATGTTGAAATGAAGGTAGACTACGTAAGAATTTATCAGCGTTCCGATAACGGCTCCAAGCTTTTAACGCGGGATAAAAATAATATCCCGAATCTTAATAACCGCGATATGTCCCGCTATGTCGGCGGTAAAAGGGTATCGTAAGCCCTAATTTCAGAGAGGAGATAATTATGGTGAAATTTAAAAAATTACTCAGCTTATCAATTGCCTCAGCGCTTATCCTTTCTCTTTTTTGCAATATTCCGGCATTCGTTTCGGCGGAGCCGGCAAAAGGCTGTTATATCGATTTCAGTCGGTATAGCTTTGTCCCTTTAACAAAAGAAAAATACAACGAATTTAAGGAAAACAATCCGAACGGCACTCCGACAGCCGGAAATATGTATGACGTAAATATATATAACGGTAATAAGATAGGAGCATACAGCCTTGTCGCCGACAGCACCGCGGCAGGCGGAAAATACCTTAATTACGTAAAGGATTCCGGCGGCGAAAACAATCAGCTGACTGGCTATATGTTCGTTGCCAACCCGACCGGCAACTATGCAACGGACGGTGACGCATATCATACCGTTCTTAAGGAGGGTACGGCATACAGTATGAAAATCCGTTATAAAATTACGGATTTAACAGACGGTTATAACCTTAATCTCTTTGCATTTCCTTCGAGCAGTCTGGCAACTCCGAATAATGTATCCAATTGGCAGGATAGGGTTAATATAAAGCTTACTATCGGAAATACCGGCGGCTGGGTTGAGGAAACATACAGCTTTAAAATGCCCGATTCTTATACAGGAAAAGATCCTCATAGCCTAATGCTTGGTTTTGAACCGCGCGTAAACGGCACAACCTCCCGACCTGCCAACGGTACTGCGGTTACATATAATCTTTCGGTTGATTATATAGAAATAACAGAAGATACCGCTCCTCAGCATATGGAAATAGATTTTAACGATTATAAAATAGTTAAAACCGCTGTCGGTACGGCTCATATCGGTTCTGTAAACGGTCACGATGAAGCTCTTTGGGAAATCGTTGAAGAAAGCGGCAATAAAATTATGCGATATAAGTCAACCGGCGCATTGAACAGCGACGGCTCATTACCGTATTCTTTTATTGCCAATCCGACCGGTGCCGGATCAGCGGCAGCAAAGGCAAACGCATTTATTCTTGAAAACGGCGCAGAATACCGGATAAGCTTCAGATACAGACTTGTCGGCGGAGAAGGCGCAATTACGTTTAAGGTCGGCGCTACGGGAGAATATTGGTCTTGCAATCGGTGGAACGATAATCTTCCGGCGAGCGACGCAATAGCTTTAACAGCCGTATCGGGTGCTGACGGCAGCTCCCTCGGTACAGCCTCGGAACGGAAAGAGGCAAGCTTTACGTTTACTTTCCCCGAAAGCAGAACCGGAAATAAAAGCTTACAGGTTGCATTTGTTCCGAATTATAATCTCAGAACCTCTGAAACCGGCTACACCCTTGACATTGACGATATCGTTGTTGACCGTTTGACTGCGGTAACGGTAGTTGATGAAAACGGAAACAGAACGGTTCAGAAGGGCGCTCCGTCGGCTCCCGCAAGCGATAAGGCGGGCTTCGGAGGAAATACCGCCGATAAGCTCGTACTTGATACTGCGGAAAATATTGAGGTTTACGGCAGACCTAAGGCCGAGTGCATAGAGCGTACAGAGTATTATTATGACAGCACATTTACAAGGCCGCTTGCCTCAACCGATTTCCCCGCGGCGGACGAAATTATTTATTCTAAAAAATACTTTAAGCAGTCATCGGTTAATCAGGTTGCGTTTTGCGGCTTTGATGAATATAACTTGCGGTCAACAGGCAAGAACTACGGCGAGTTCGGAAAGAACGGCTATATAAATACTGCAAACGAGCATGTGTGGGATATTGTTCAAACCGACAGCTATACCGGCTCAAAATCGATGCATATGGCGCTTTCCAAAAGCTATAACAGAGCGCGAAAGTTCCTTTATATCGGCAACGGTTATGAATATGAGGACAACGTTACATATAAAGTAACATTGAGAATTAAAAAGGATTCCTCCGCGGAGCAGGGCGGCAACCTTAAAATGACTCTCGGCGGCGGCGGGGACGTTTACGGCAGGTTTATTTCGGGCGGAGAAGGTTCGGTTATAACTGTAGCAGCCGATGAGCTTTCGGAGGAATGGACAGAGTATACGATACCGATAATCTTCGTTCCGCAGACCTTGGAAAGCCAGCCGGATTACGGCGCGGATTATTACCGCGGACCCGCTATTGAATTCGATACCGACTCAAACGTTGCGATTTTTATTGACTCGATAACAATTTCAACGGTTATCGGCCCGGTTTCGGGCGGACTTACCGAGGACGGAAAAGACCTCAGAATAACTTCTTCTTATATAGATAACGGCGAAGATAAGGTTGTTATTGCGGGAACGGAATACGCGGTTGTTGAAAGAGGAATACTCGCGAAATCGGCAAACAATACAGTTGCTCTTACAAAGGGCAACAGCGGCGTTCTTTCGGTTAAGAAAACCGACGGCTTCGGGGATTATTGGGCAGACGGCGAAAACGGCGAAAAAATATTCTCGATGCTGATTAAGGAAATCGACGACCGCAGCGTTACCGCCCGCGCGTATGTAAAGCTAAGCGATGGAATAACCTATTATTCTCCCGAATCGGTCATTACCGACGGCAGCACGCCCGAGGGCTACAGCCTTGTTTGGGGAGACGAGTTTGACGGAACGCGGCTCAACACCTCGAAATGGGTTACTGTCGGAGCGGATACCTATGATTCAACTAACAGCTTGGTTTATTACAGCAATAACGGTAAAAACGCAGCTGTTGAAAACGGTATGCTTAAATTAAAGCTTGAGCATCGCGGAGAAAGCGAATACAGCTATAAATATAACGCTCCCGCGGGACTCGCTACAAACGGCACGATGAATTTTAAATACGGGTTTATCGAAATGCGGGCGAAAATTCCCTATAAAAACGGAATTCAAAGCAGCTTTTGGTTTAAATCGGACGCTTCCGTTTCGGGAGCCGAGAAAAAATCGGATACTACGGCGGAAATAGATATGGTTGAAACCTTCGGCCTTACCGATACCGTTACTCCGAATATCCATAAATGGTATGCTAAGGAGCATTCTCAGTATAACAATGACGGCCGGACGGCTAAAACACATAAATTCGAAAACGGCGAAACGGAAGAATTCCATATTTATGGTATGGAATGGACCGAAACCGAGATAATTATGTATATCGACGGCGCAGAGTATGCGAGATACGATATTACAATGCCTTATGAGTCGGCGGGTAAGGAAGTCGGCAGTATGGACGCCTTCAACGATCCTATGCGTATTAAAATAGGCTGTTCGCCTTATCTCAGCGAACTCGGCCATTATGATTTCACCGGCGACGGCTCTGGCTATACGACCGAAGCTACGGATTTTTCGCAGGCCTACTGTATAGATTGGGTTCGCCTTTATCAAAAGGACGGCTGCGAGTTATTTACAAAGTAAAAAGGAGTTGACGGATATGAAAAAACTATTTATAAGATTATCGGTTGTTACTCTGGCGGCAATTTTATCCTTAGGCATGTTATCCGTAAGCGCGGCGACCGGCTCGGACGACGGTATCGTAAGCTTTTCGAGCGTTCGCGGCGATATAAACGGCGACGGCGATATAGATGTCCGCGATCTCGTAAGGCTGAAAAAATATACGGCTGAAATCGGCGGAATTAAAATAGTTGAATATAATTCCGATTTAAACGGCGACGGAAAATATAACGCCGAGGATTTATCCGAGCTTAGGATTATGCTTTTGAATATGTAAGCCCTATTTTTCTCCCCTGCCGTAAAGGCGGGGGAGAAAGCTTGGAATTTTTAAAGAAAATTTTGCAGTGCGGAATGTTAAATTGCGGTATAATTTTATATTCCGAAATGCAAAAGTCAGAGTTGTTA
>ERZ773139.1997-NODE-1997-length-21695-cov-5.304852_pt1 | contig 21695 bp, 16 predicted proteins | sample MGYA00580854_ERZ773139 | MGnify/ENA primary metagenome ERZ773139 (study PRJEB29015, sample SAMEA2737809) | human gut metagenome | biome: human gut; feature: human-associated habitat; material: faeces | place: China | collected 2012 ...
ACGTATGTGCGATAGGGGAGGTGGCACGAAGTGACGGAGGGGTTAAAAAACAGAAGAATGATAGTGTCAAAAGATTTCTACACTCCTCCCCTGCCGTGTCCCGCAGCATTACGGGGTGTCATAAAGCGATATAAGAGTATCCTCTCTCGAAATCATACAACAAAAATACCGCCCGATATACGTTCATATCGAGCGGCATTCTATATTCAAATAGATCGAATTCTATTTCAAAGCGTCGGCAAGAGCAGCATTAGTTTTATGAACGGCAGCAGCACTCTTGGCAAATGCCTCTTTCTCGGCAGCGTTCAATTTCAACTCAACCACTTTTTCAATACCGTTTTTACCCAATACACAAGGTACGCCTATGCAGAGGTCTTTCTCCCCGTACTCGCCTTCCAGCAAAGCGCTGCAAGGAACCATGCGTTTCTGGTCGCCCAATACGGCCTCTACCACCGAAGCGGCAGCAGCACCCGGAGCATACCATGCCGACGTTCCCAGCAATCCGGTCAATGTAGCGCCACCCACCATCGTGTCGGCAGCAACTTTCTGCAAAGCCTCTTCGCTCAGGAATTCGGTAACAGGAATACCCTTGTAAGTAGCGAAACGAGTAACAGGAATCATAGTCGTATCGCCGTGACCACCGATTACGAAACCTTCTACCTCCGACAGATTGGCATTCAACGCTTGGCTCAGATAATATTTGAAACGAGAGCTATCCAAAGCACCACCCATACCGATAATACGGTTTTTGGGAAGGCCCGATACTTTATGAATCAAATAAGTCATCGTATCCATCGGGTTACTTACACACAAGATAACAGCATTGGGAGAATATTTCAAAACATTCTCTACGACCGACTTCACAATGCCGGCATTCACTCCGATCAACTCCTCGCGAGTCATACCCGGTTTACGGGGAATACCCGAGGTGATAACAACCATATCCGAATTGGCGGTAGCCTCATAGTTGTTGGTCACTCCTTTGATACGCGATGCGAAACCTGCCGTTACAGCAGCCTGCATCATATCCATAGCCTTGCCTTCCGATACACCTTCTTTAATATCGAGCAAAACGACTTCGTCTGCAATTTCTCTGAATGCTAACACGTTTGCACAAGTAGCGCCAACGTTTCCAGCTCCGATAACCGATACTTTTGACATAATTGTTTGATTTTAAAATTAATATATGATAATACCTTTCTTGTTCTCTATGTTTCGCAAATTTACAACTATTTCCATATTATGGAAAAATTTCCTCAATTAAAATTGTATAAACTTTGCATATTCTTTTAAGCAAAATTTAAAAACAACTATACATCTAATAACCAGCAAATTAACAAATTCACATAGATTATTCTTGCAAATCGCCCTTACCTTCGCGCAATACCACAGGCTCGTCTCCTGTACAATCGACCGTAGTCGACGGTATCGTACCGCCCTCGCCTCCGTCGATAATCAAATCGGCGACCGATTCATAACGTTCAGCTATCAACTCCGGATCCGTCCCATATTCAGGCTCCTCATCGTCGACAGACACCGACGTCGTCAATAACGGATTACCCAACGCCTCGACCAACGCCAACGTAATGGCATGGTCGGGAATACGCACCCCCACCGTCTTGCGGTTTTTATAAATCTTAGGCAGGGACGAGCTCGTAGGCAATATAAAAGTGAAAGCCCCCGGCAAATTACGTTTCAACAGCTTGAAATACAAATTATTCAGTTTGGCATATTCACTCACCCAACTCAATTCCCGACAAATAATCGACAGATTGACTTTTTGAGGATTGATTCCTTTAATCCGGCAAATCCGCTCCACGGCTCGCACGTTCAAAGCATCGCAACCCAACGCATAAATCGTATCGGTAGGATAAATCACAATACCCCCTTCGCGCAACACCTCCACCGCCTTTCCTATCTCCGTGGCGCTGGGATTCTCCTCGTATATTTTCAATCGCCTCATCACACAAGTTTAAGTGTCGCTAAGATAACGAACTTTTCATATTTCAACAATATTTAAAGGAGAATATAATAAAACAAAAAAAAGAACATGATGAGAAATCATTGCCCCCTTTTGCACATGCAAAGAGACATTAGTTGGTTATTATTAAGCATATTCCCCCTCTCCCAGCCCGTATTACAGGGCGTCGCACATAAAATCGAAACAGGAGGCAAAAAGCAAAGACAATTCAATAGAACGGGATTAACCTCCTGTCCAAAGGGCGGAGAGGTTAAAAAAACGAAGAGAGATAATGTCAAAAGATTTTTTCGGACACTCCGCCTATATTTCCTTACTGAGACACCGAGGGAGAAGAGGCTCAACCCTGTCACTACCGCTGCCGGTATTTTCCAACCCCTCCGGCACTACGTACCACCTCCCCTATATTTTGCGTTGCAAAACACAGGGGAGGAGTGTATGAAAGCTCTACAATACCGCAGGGTATAAATGAGGGAGTTAAAGGGCATTCTCCTTTTGAGATGGAAGAATAGATTTTACACTTCTCCCCTACCGTACCCCACAGCATCACGAGATGTTGCCCTAAAATCGAAGCAGGAGCAAAAAGCAAAGACAATTCAATAGAAAGGCATTAACCTCCTCTGCGCACGTATGTGCGATAGGGGAGGTGGCACGAAGTGACGGAGGGGTTAAAAAACAGAAAAATGATAGTGTCAAAAGATTTTTACACCTCTCCCCTGTCGTGTCCCGTAGTATTACGGGAGTTGCGGAGCAATATAGGGGAGACACCTTAGAAACTGTTGTTTCTGAGGAGAGGGATTGAATAAAAACGGGAAAAAGGGATTCCGTCTTTATCGGGCATGAAGCCCGATTCATCACTGCACCAACCGAAGCGTATAATTCAATCCGCTCTGCGGCTTCTCAAATTTATCGTTCAACAAAGTAAGACTTGTACCCTCTTTTGACACAAGGAAATTAAAAACAGTACCATCGTCGGCAACCAGTTGCCACACCACGGCATCCTTGTCATCGGCCGAACCGCGTTGAGTGAACCGCCTACCGGTATAAGTCACGGTCTCGTCCTTCCCGTTTTCAGCCTCCAAATAAGTCATTGCAAGCACGAATGTCCCGTCCCCGCTATACTCGCGATTACGCACCGTCAGAGTGTAACGTATACCCGAAGTATCGGCTGCCGGCAGTACCCCCTCATAAGTCCGCTCCTGCCAATCGCCCAACGACGAGTCGGCAGCTGCGCTATCTTCCCGATATATGACCTCACCCCGCTGTTCGATCGTCCACAAACCATTTATGAAACGCACATTCTTCGTATCGTCGTCCTCCACATTCCAAGCAAAACCGCCCGAAGGCAACGTTCGCCGCTCCAAAATCTCATTCGGTCGCCCGTCGGAGAAAAACAATTCCACTTGGGACGAATCGGGAGAAAAGACGATATAGACCGAACGGTTATCCCCTCGAACCGACTCCGTGCGGATACCCTTCTCGAACACCCGTATACAATCCTGCGACACCTCACTCCACACATATCCGGCAGAGCCTATGCAACCATACTCGTCTCGGTCGCCACCGAGTAACGCCCTTTGCGGATAAGACACCATTTTCAAAGCCCCCATTCCCTTTTCATACCTTCCCCGGTAAGTAATCTCGGCCGTATCGCCCAGCAGCAATCCGTCGACCCCGCTTTTATCGGTATCGACCGTACTGAACGACGACGTGTCATTGTCGTCGGTGACGATAGTAACCGTATTCATGGTAGCATCGCATACAATTCCCCGAGCTTCACTGTAATTCGACTTGGACGAACAACCGCACAATAACCCCACGATTGCAAAAGACAATAATAATGTTCTCATATCTTCAAAATTTAATTTTCTTTATTCGATTTCCTACCTCAAAACCCGACAAGAGAAAAATAGAAACAAGACAAACCCCATATTCCCATTCCTCACATCGAGTCATATCCTATATTCGAAAAACCAAATATACACAAATATCTTCCATTCCATACAAACCGGGACATTAAAATCCCCATCTATCCAAAAGGAACAGCTCCCTGCCCGTTTTAGTTTAATAGATGTTCAAGCTCCCACCACCCCAAAAGATATATATTGAAGAGTTAAGATATTCGTTAAAAGTATTTCCCCTCCTCCTCTGCCGTGTCCCGTAGCCTTACGGGGTGTTTTGCTATGCAAAATATAAGGGAGGTGGCACGAAGTGACGGAGGGGTTAAGATATTAGTTAATTGATTTCAAGAAGCGATATTGACTACATTTAATCTTTCTTCCCCGTGCTACGAAACAATATAAGGAAACTCCCGAAGAAACAATAAGGCGAGGGAAAAGGAAAAGCTCCACTAATTATCGACCGATTCATTTTCCACCGCCGTAATAAACTTCCGTTCCGTCTGCAAAAAAAGCCGCTGCAAAAAACTTGCAACGGCCTTTTAGCGGAGGGAGGGGGATTCGAACCCCCGATACGCTTTTGACGTATACACGCTTTCCAGGCGTGCCTCTTCAACCACTCGAGCATCACTCCCTCGGGTCGATCCCGTAAAAACGGTGGCAAATATAATACATTTTTCGGGTTCGACGAAAGTTTTTACAAAAATAGTATCTCATTTTTACGACAGCCGCCCAAATTACCCCTTGATAATATTTACAGAAAGTACCTTATCGTCCACATGAACATACAATGTGTACACCCCCGGCATCAACCCCGACATAGGAACCAGCACAGAATACTCTCCCTCATCTTCTTCACGACTCGGTGTCCGTCTCAGACAAATTCCCGCACTACTGTGCAAAGTGAACCCCACCGAAGCCGAACGAGTAAGTTTATATTTTATCGTCAAGTCACTCTCCACCGGATTGGGCAGATATTCCGCCTCGGTAAAAACATTCTCGATCGGTAGGATCTCCTCCTCAATCGATTCATCGTCGGCACTACGGTCACTCTCTCCGCTCAGATAATCGGGCGGATAGTAAAACGATACAGCCGAGAGTATCGTATCGGCCTGTGTACCATGCAGCGTGGAAGTCTCGCTCTCGAACACCGGATAACGATTCTGCGGCACAAACCAAGCATACGTATCCACACTCACCGACAAGCTGTCTTTGCATATCCTCACATATCGGCGGGCGGTATGTACCCGCAGGGCGTTTCCGAAAGTCTCTCCCGGTAACCTCAATTCACCTTCGGCATCGGCTGTGACAGTCGTCGTTCCCCCGACGAAAAGAGGAATACGCTGACCATACCGTCCTGCTCCTTCGAAACGACTCGTCAGAGAATCGCCATAAGCGAAAGGATAACGCAACAAAAGTTCGGGACGAGCATAATCGATATAGAAAGTCGCATTCTCATGACCCACACACCACAGGCTATCGCTTCCTTGTCGGTAATAATAACGGTTACGCCCCTCGCGACCACAAAGAATATCCATATGGGAACTGTCCGGAATAAAATATTCCACGGGAAGTTCCTCCGAAAGGATTTGCATTCCTCGGAAGTCCCACCGGCATTTCGTTCCGGCTCTGCCCGGTTCTTGGTACTCGACCAGCATTTTGACGAATGCCTCCCCAGCTTCCAGCCGGTTGCTGTCGGCAGTCAATTCTATTGCCGACAAAACTTGTACAGCTGCAATACCAATTGTAAATAATAAAACACGTATATTCATAACATTTCTCTTTATCCGTTTCATCGTTCTATTCATTCCGATAATGGTACTTATACAATGTCGTAGTCTTCTCCCCCTCTTTCACACGCACCAATCGCCCCGCATCATCATACTCATAATAAGTCGTATGCCCCCGAGGATCGGTCGAAGAGGTAATTCCCACCAGCGGTTCATACGTATAAACGGTTACCTGTGCCGACGGCAGTTCCGTACGCAATCGGGCCAGCAACATTCCGTCTGGAATTTCAGCCGCAGCGAAAGCCTCGGCATCCCCTATGATGCTCTCTACTTGCTCCCAAGAGGCATTCTTGATTTCCGCCACCGGGTATTGATAACTATATCCCCACAAATAAATGGTAGTTAAATCATCGCTCGTTATACACAATGGATTTCCATGAGAATCGTATCTACTGTATTTCGACTTCAAATAAAATGGATTGCTCTCAAACGATATCATAAACTCACTCGGCTTAAACACTTTCGGATAAAATTGCTTATAACTTAACTTTCGAGTGGACAACAATACATTCTCGAATTTTTTCTTGTATTCCTGCCGTTCTATGATAGGAGAGACTATGTTATTTTTTATCATTCCCTTATATGGGTCTTCATTTTTATAAGCATCGGAAAAGGCATATTCATTCTTTATCTCCAACATTTCACCATCACTGGTCGTTTGAACAATACTAATCGGCTTTAAATAAATAGAATCATACGCATAACTTTCATTCTTTACAAAATTACCGTTATCTGTCCACAACGAGTCTATCGTTTCCGATAAAACGGGAGTAGAGGTATCTATCAAATATCGATCTTGAAGGAAAAACGGAAAACTCCTCGAATGTTCAAAACGTCCATAAATAAGATCCAAACGTTCGAATAAATCAGGAGTCAGAATTAAATCGTCTAAATCGGTTGTACTTAAAGAACCTATACGGACAAAAGACGGTGGATAAAACGTTGTTTTTGTTACGCTTAAATTTCTCAATTTGGTGCGACTTAATAATTCATATTCATTTCTTATTATCCTTTCTGACACCCAATTTCCTATTTCGTCCTGTCTTTGAACCAACGTCTCTATCAAATTCCCCGATTTCCATCTTCTCCATGTATGCAACCGGGGAAAAGTCAAATCATTATTAGGCCGAGACCTAGTATACAAGTTTCGGTGTTCTTCAAATCGATATACATTCCTACCGATATTTTGTTCGTTCGTACCGATATATTCTATAACTTCGGGATATCTGATTTGGTTTCCTGTTCCCAAAGTTAAAGCTCCGTTCATATCAGATGAATAGAATCTCTTTCTAAATGAAAATTCGTGATAGCGAATAAACCCTTGATTTTCTGTCCTCATTTGAAAAAGAATGCCATCTGCCTCATGAATATAATTTTCTGCACTATCGGGCATCAATTCCAATACACCCGGAGAGTATTCATAACTTCTGCTAGTTTTATTTCCTTTTCCATCATCATTGATAATTCGATGAATCCGTAATCCTCCTCCCGGTTTATTATCTTCCCCATAACGATTCAACTGATATTCAAATTCCGAAAATCCACCGGTAGGATAAATTATTTTTTCTAAAATATATGCTTGGGCAAAATATTCAGAAGGAGTTCTATCGCAGGACCCGATGGCATAATTATATAACAGACCTTTTTCCAACACACCCCATGCTCCATTTTTTACTTGGTTCCGTTTAAATGTCAAATAAAAATTAGGAATCAAAGACGTATTGTCGTTACAACCATTATAATATCCCCAATAATCCAATGCATTGGTATGTTCCACTTGGGGAAATCGTACATCATTATATTCAAACAAATATCGAGAATCGCACACTCGTCGAGAATCTAAAAACTCAACAGAATTTAATGCATTCCACCGCCCCGATTCGTCAAAAGCGGTTGTGTTGAAACGAACACTTCTTAATAACTCGTTTCTATTATCGAAAATATCTATACTCGAAACTCGCTCGCCCCCATCTATCGAATTAAATACAATTTTCCCCAATGGAAAAATAATCTCCGATATTGTTTTTATATTATACAATAACTCTCTATATCCGTTATATACCAAACATTCTATACTAGACCCAGTATAACTATCTCCAAAATAAGTATGCGTTCCCTGCACATCTTCTATAATCTCATCTCCCTGACGACCATCTTTTATTTCCACAAAATGATTGGGAACCCAAATTTTATACGTAAAACTCCCATTTCGCGATGCATCTCTGTATTTAAAAACAATACTATCTTTTCCGTGGCTCGGCTTTATTCCGGTCAAAAGCCAACTCGACTCGAAATTGCTACCCGTATATTCCACAGCCTTCGATTGCCCGTCTAAGGATTTACCAAATCTATATTGAACTCCTTTATCGTCATAAATATCGATCTTTTGAATAAGATGACCGGCCCACTCGGGTTCTATTTTTAACGAATTATGCGGGAATTTAATTACTTCGTCAAATCTACCCACAACAAATTTCCCGACGTTATCATTAAACCGATAGGAAAAAATATCATATTCCGAGTCAAGTACCGTATTCACCAACTGCCCGCAAGCCAATCGTTGTAATATTTTGAAATCCTCTTCATCTGTTTCTGTAAGATAGCCCGCCTCCAAAGAATCTACGTTAAACATAGGAACCCGCTTGTCTGGGCTCCCATAATTGTTCGTGACACCAATCCTCCCACATCTATAATCCACCCCGTAGCGACATTCGACAACTGAGTTTCATAAAATTTCACACCTGCATGATGGTATCGCAATGTTATCGGCATCTCTATTCCCTCCATCTTTACAGTATACAATGGTATGGATATATCAGCAATTCCTGTATTATAATTAACCTGATAATCTCCATAAATATGAAATGCGGCAGCCCTCGGAGATGGAGGAATAATGGGTCTATCCTCCGGCAAACTTTGTTGATTTTGGCCGATTATACAGAAAAATGGGAATACGACTAGCACAATTATAATCCTAATATTTTTCATATTCAATTATACTAAATTGTGATTATACACTTCTACATGTTATCCTTTAATATCAGGCTTCCGCAAAGACGCTTCGCCCTCGGTGATCGATCCTTGTTCCTCTATTATTCGCTTTCGCAGTTTTCCTTTTTAGTCCTGTAATAACACGACATTTCTCTTTTCCTATAATCATCTTCTTGCTTTGAAACTGGTTTTCATCTGATTTTTTAATTGTAAGGGGTGTCTAATTTTACTGTTCAGATAGTTTTCTAATATTGTATGCCCATATTTAAATCAATAGATATAGTTTTATTGGTCATAAATGAACGAAATTTACCAAAACGTCCGTTGTCGTCCTTTATTTCAAAATAAGACAATCGTCCGAATGTGAAATTCATATCGTTTGAACTTTCAGGAATATAATCTATACTATATTTGACAAGTCAAAAGGAAGCAATCTTTTTATTTTTTCCATTTTTCAAAATAAAATAACATATCGGTATTGTAACAAACTCAGAAAATAAAGCAGGCAAATTAATAAATTCTAATGCCATTATATCAATATCTATATTCCAAGATTGCCAAATAATAAGTGACAATAATACCGAAATACAGAACTGAACTAACAACGATAAAGCGATTTTATATTTGCGATTTTCCACTTTTCGTAAAACAAAAAACAATACGATACAGCTAACTATATATATTATAGAGCCCAAAAAAAGTTGGAGCGATATCAACTCCCAAATTGAAATATATTGTTCGTCCATATTATTTATTATTGTTCCCATTCTATTTTTTCTGTCTTTGGATCATAATTAATAGGCTTGAAATTATCTTGATACTCCTTTACCATACTATTAGGTCTGGGATCAATGATTGTTGGTGATTGCTTCTTAACGTTAGGGTCTTGCTTAACAACGTCCCCTGCAAAAGTTCCACAATTATTACCTGTTATTGAGTATTCTTTTCTATCAGGATTGTCGTTTTCTGCTTTTTTTGACTGTGCATAATCATTCATCTCTTTAAATTTATCACTTTCAATATAAGCACCTTCAATTCGTCCTCCTTGTCCTACTTTTGATATTTCGCTCATTACTTTATTCATAGACTCAACAGTAGGTTTACCTGTTTCTTTATCAATAACTACATTTGATATTGTTTTCTGCCTGACTTCTCCTATTCCAGCTTTATCATATCTCCCATATTCATAATATTTAGTTAGTCCTGTTTTATTGTCAATTAACAAGACTCCCGCATGTCCTAAATTTGACCATTGTTTTCCGAAAGCAGAAATTTTATAATCTGGAAAAGCAATAAATACAGCGTCCCTCCCGTCCGGGTCTACATAATTCACCGGATTATTATTACAATAGGCATAGGGCGAGATGGAATAATATTTCTCGCAGAGCGGATCCATCGTCATAAATCGGCAGAAAGCCGGATAATACATACGAGCATCGAAGTCGTAACTGTCATAGCCGTGCAGCTCTATAAACTCCTTTCCTCCGTATTTATACGGCTGTTCTTCGGGCTGGTAATGGGCTTCATAAGGAAGACCGAAAGGATAGTATTGCATACGTTGGTAGGTGACGGTATGCTCTATGGGTTTTGGGCGAATAGGTGGTTTATCTCCGCCTATCGCCCCCCGGTTCGTCAAGGAAAAAGGAGGTTCCACTGGTATTAGTTTTGCTACCGCACTGCCGTAGACGGTGCGGATATTCCCTTGATAATCCCGCACGAAGTACCGGAAATCTTGTTCCGAACAATCCAAATAGCCGTCGCCGTTATGAATTCGTATCAGGGTATCGCTCTCGAAATCGGCTCCCGCATATTCCAAAGAACCCCGACGTGCCGTAACATGACTGCTCATGGCCGCAGTCCCCGATGTACTGCCGAAGGTCTGCCCCGCAGGGATAACGACCGTTGTCAGTGGTGTGAGGTATTTACTGCCGGTTCTCTTGCCGTCGGCGGTGTAATAATTCACGATAGCCGACCCGTTGCGGAACTGCACGGTGTCGGGCTGGTTCAGCAAATTGTATCGTATGGCGACAATATCCCGGTCGAGGTCGGCCGTCATATTTCCGTTGGGGTCGTAAAAATAATCGAGTCCATTATAGTTATAATCCCGATATTCTTTCATGTCGTATCGCCCCTGTTCTCCCATCATATCGGTAATCTCTACTACCCTATTCCCTTCATAAGACCAGTTCATCTCGTCTATCATTCCGCCCCTTCCCCCATTGCGATACAAATTTACCATATTACCATGCTTGTCATATTCATACTCGACATGATAGCGGCCGCTGGAAAAATCACTGCCCGTCACCGAATAGGCCGAAGCCAGCCGGTCGTGGGCATCATAAGTGAAGCGATAGCCGTTCACAATCGTGTCGGTATCGGTGCGATATGTCCAATTCATCGCCGATATATTTCCGTTGTAACGAACTTTCCCATAGTTTCCCATAAGGCTTTCGTAATACAAATTCTGTACAAAATCGACATCTTCTATCCGAGTGATCCAACCCTGCAAATTATACCGATATTTAGCATGCGTCAGTCCTCCGTCGATACTTTTGCCGGATATCCGTCCCAACTCGTCGTATTCATATATCCAATCGGTAGACAAAGAGTCGTTAACCGCATAATCGGTGCGGGTGAGGCGTCCCGAGCGGTCATAAGTATTTTCTACGGACTCCGATACCGATAAACGCCCCCGGGAATCCAAATGTTCCGTGTATGATTCAAGAATATTTCCCGAAAGGTCGCATTGAGCATAAGTCATTTCATAATCGCCCGATACATGCCGAGTGCGTGTCTGTACGGGATTTCCATATTCATCGTAATAATAAACGGTAATCGCATATTTGCTCCTGTCCGTCAAGTCGAACACCTGCGTCCCGGTCAGCAAACCTTTGGCCGAGGAATAAGCCGCACCATATCCCTCCTTACTCCGATAGGCAAGCTGCGAGGCTGCCGTCCCCTCGATGTACAAAAAAGAATAGTCGTCGTAATAATTGACCGTGAGTAACCGCCCTTTTTCCTGTGAAATAGGCGACAATATCCGCAGCGAATACCCCATACCCGGCCACGCAGTATAACTATCGGCACGTTCCTCGACAAACCTCCTTTCCCTGCAATACCGATACAAGTCCGGTGGACTCTGCAACGGATCCGTCTCATAAGTATACAGCACTCGGGAGAGGGCATCATATTTGGTTATGGTCCAGAGGCTTCCGCTCTGTTGATTGCCGTCCTGACTCATGACCAATCGATTAGCCCTATCGTAAATCATCTGTATCGATTTACAACCGGGCAAACGCTTCCCTATGCAGTTCCCCCGGTCGTCGTATTTATAGAGATAGGCATACTGTTGCAAAAGAGTGTGGCTGTCGGGATAATTGCCGGTATTATGCATTCCGTCCACAGCCATCGGGGGCAGTACGTAGCACAGCCTGCCGTGGTCGTCATAAATGTAGTAAGTGTCATAACCGTTTCCCTGACGGGTCATAACCACTCGACCCGATTTATCGGTGAAACTCTCTTGCCAAATTCCGTCCTCGTCGGTTTCGCGAGTAACATAAAGAGCACCCGGGGTATACCGCCCCACTCGTTGTACCCCATCGGACGAAATTCGGAAAAGAACGACCTCTCCTGCCGTATTGCACCGATATGCAGCAGTCTTCGGGTGAGCGTTCCAAACAGCTCCGGGATTTTTCACACCGACTGTCCGGCTCAACGGTGAGTTTTCGTACAAAGTCTCCCGATAGAGATATGTGTCTCCATAATAACTTTGAGCCGTCTGCCCGTATGTAGAAGGATTCACATAACAGCCGTTGTTCCCCGATACGGGTGTGGGAAGCCCTTGACGATATTCTCTCCCGGCCTCGTCGTAACCGACTGTGGACAGCAGGTCGGCGCCCGTTGCCGTGAAACCCACTCGGGCAGTCTGTTCGGGACGACCCAGCCCGTCATAATAGACCACGGTCGCAAGCGCCTGCGAAGCCCCTTCGGCAGTTATCCGGCCGTCCTCTATATTCGCCGACGTACTACCGCCGGGAAGAACGACCTCCACGATATAATTTTTTTCAGACGACAAACTCAAAGGAATATCGACGGCAGCCGACACTATCGCCGACATGGGCGACAAAAAGAGTATAGACAAACTCATTGAAAAGCGGAGGGGTCTTTTCATAGTATCGTGATTTTGTGTCTCTCCGTAAATTTATGCTTTTTTTTACATTTCCCCAAATATTTCACGCCTTTTTTTCATGCCTCGGCTCCAAACGACTGTTTTAACCCTCTTCAAACAAAATTCGGGAATTATTTTCGAGGAAAGCCCCATGAAACACATTCCCCCTATGCATAGCATGAAAGCCGACTCTTCCCATTATCCGGGAATCACCCTTCTCCGAACAATCGCACAGCATTGGCCGTGGTAGCCTCCTCCACCTCGGCAGTCGTAATATCCAGAATTTCGGCTATTCGCTTCGCCATATAAGGCAAATACGAAGGTTCGTTCCGCTTGCCCCGATAAGGCACGGGAGCCAAATACGGGGCATCGGTTTCGAGCAATATACGCCCGATGCCTACTTCCCGTACCATATCTTCGAGATGAGCGTTCTTGAAAGTAACGATACCGTTTATCCCGAAATAATAGTCACCGGTTCCCCTCAACAGACGCACCTGTTCGGCCGACCCCGTGAAACTATGGAATACCCCTCGGAATGCCGGCACTCTGCCCGACTGCAACAGAGCCGATATTTCGTCGAATGCCTCCCGGCAATGAATAATCACCGGCAAACCCGACTCTGCCGCCCACCCCGTTTGCATCACAAAAGCCTCTTTCTGCTCCTCGGCATAGGTCTTGTCCCAATACAAATCGAGCCCTATCTCGCCCACGGCGCAATACTCCCCGGAGAAAAGCAGCTCTCTCACCTGTCCAAGCCGCTCCCGATAATCGTCCTCCACCGACGTGGGGTGTAGCCCCATAGCCATACGGCAATAACCGGGAAACAAATCGTTCGTGGCATGCATGGCTTGCACCGTGTCGAAATCGACATTGGGCAATATCACTCGTTCGACTCCTGCTTCACGGGCGCGGCGCACCACCTCGATGCGGTCTTCGTCAAACTCTTCCAGATAAATATGCGTATGAGTATCAATCATCTTCGGGTCGTTTTTCTCCACTGCGGTAATAATATACCACGCCATAGGCCCGGCAACGTTTCAAACGGATTTCGGCAGGGAGGTCGGCGTAATACGCCTCCACCTGATTCCACAAATCCAAGATAATCCGGTCAGCCTCCTCGCGCAAGGCATCCAACCCCGACTGGGAACGAGTCGTATTCAGTTTATAATTCTGTTGTTCCCGATAGGCTTCCTTGAAAATATCGTAATGCACGGTCACTTTCGCGATCGTAGGGTTATAAATAGGTGCGCCTCCGTGCGACACCCGTTCGCGTTCCCCCTCGATGAGACGTTCTCCCCAAACGAGAATGTGCTTCTCGCCGGTCAGCTCGGGCACGGCAAAATCTTCGGGATCGAGCCCGTAAAACAATTTGTGTTCCTTGCGCACCTCGTTACGCAACACTGCCAAATTAAGCACCTGTATGAAATGCGAGATGTACAACCGGGCCGTCTTCAAATGCGACTGATATTGTCGGTTGGCCTCGGCCTGAGCCGTATAGCAATACTGGAACTGCCCGACGGCACTTTTGAAGCGTCTCAAAAGTGCGCGGGCCTCGTTCAGCGTTTTATACGAAGCCGCCTGCTTGTCCACATCGCACTCGTGCTCCATCGCCACCGCTTTTTCGAGAGCGGTAAGGCGGGCTTTGTCTGTATTCGGTAACCGGCGGTAAGGCATTGTTTCTGAAAAATTTTAGTGATCTCGTTTTATCAATGAATTCGCCAAATCGTATAAAGGCTGCTTCGCCGCTTCGTCCACTCCGATTTGCCGCAAAGCCTCTATCGCCCGACGACTGTATTCGTCGACCTGCCGCAGACACAAATCGCCCGCACCGGCACGGTCGTACAACGCCGTCACAGCAGCTATCTTCTCGGAAGGATCGTATTCGGCCGCGCCCAACCAGCGGGACAACTCCTCGGCATCTTTCCCTTCGACCCGTTGCCGGGCATTGATGAGCATATACGTTTTCTTGTTATTCAGAATATCGCCTCCTATCTTTTTCCCGAAACGGGCAGGGTCGCCATACACGTCCAACCAATCGTCCTGCAACTGGAACGCCAGTCCCAAAGACTCGCCGAAACGGTAGATACAATCCGCATCCGTCTCGCTCGCTCCGCCTATAATCGCCCCTATCTTCAACGCTCCTCCCAACAGCACGGCTGTTTTCAGGCGAATCATCTCGATATATTCCGCCTCGGTCACATCGTCCCGACGCTCGAATTCCATGTCGTATTGCTGACCCTCGCAAATTTCAAGAGCCGTTTTCAGGAACAACTCGACGACAGCCCCCGTGTGCGGAGCTTCCGTGCGGGCGATATAACGGAAAGCGATGATCTCCATGGCATCGCCCGAAAGTATGGCCGTATTCTCGTCCCACACCTTATGCACCGTGGGTTTACCCCGGCGCACGTCGGCTTTGTCCATCACATCGTCATGCAACAGCGTGAAGTTGTGAAACACTTCCAACCCCACCGCCGCATTCAATGCCCGACGATAATCGCCCGCAAACATCTCGCAGGCAAGCAACGTCAACAACGGCCTCACGCGCTTACCGCCCAACGACAACTCATAACGCACGGGAGCATACAATCCATCGGGTTCGGCGGCATATTCTATCTTCGAAAGTTCAGCTTCTATCGCATCGAAATATCTTTGCAGTTTTTCCATAAACTACTTGAAAATTTTTATGTTTTACATAGAACAGAGTTCAAAATTAACGATTTCCATCGAGCCGAGCAAACATAACTCACAATATAATACGAATAAAGTTCCGATACAAACTCGTTCCGCCACATACTTTATTGCCCTTTTTCCCGTTAATAAATCATCGGGAACCATTCTGCCGAAAGCAAAATTCAATCACGCGACCTTCTGCCGACCGGGAATTTTGGCTATCTTTGAAACCCGAAAACAATTATGACACATACGTTTCGATATATAACGGTTCTTCTGGCGACTGTCACTACATGCTTCGCCGGGAGGGGACAAGAGGGGAAAAGCTCGTTCGACTTTCTCAATATCCCCACCTCTACCCACGCCTATACGTTGGGAGGAACCAATATATCCGTCATCGACGAAGATATAAACCTCGTCAATCAAAACCCGGCTCTGATGGGACCCGAATCGGATTTGCAACTCGGGCTGAACTACATGAAATACGTCGGGGGAATCAATCTGGCAGGAGCCACTTTCGGAAAGGCGGCCGGAGAACGGGGAGCATGGGCGGCCGGCATACAATACTACGGGTATGGCAAAATGAAAAGTGCCGACGAAACCGGCGTGATCACCGGTGAATTTTCACCCAAAGACATCGTTTTCAACGGTATCTACGCCCACGACATCACCACGACCTTGCGGGGCGGAGTCAATGCCAAAGTCATCTACTCCTCCTACGAACAATACACCTCTTGGGCGCTTGCCGTCGATCTCGGCCTCAACTACTACAACGCAGACAACGACCTCTCGCTCTCGCTGGTAGCACGCAATCTGGGTGGACAAATCAAACGTTACAACGACACATTCGAACGCATGCCGTTCGATTTGCAGATAGGCTATACGCAAAGCCTCGAACATGCGCCCATACGGGTGTCGGTCACCGCTCGTAACCTCACAAGGTGGAAACTTCCCTATCCCGCCATCGAAAGCAGCTCTTACACCGGGGGCGACGAAATCGTCGAAAAAAGCGGATTCGTGGACAACCTTTTCCGCCACCTCATTTTCGGCGTGGAGTTCCTGCCCACCGACCGCATTTACATAGGAGTGGGGTACAACTACAAAACCCGCACCGACATGCGCACCGCTCACCGTAACTTTCTCTCCGGATTCAGCATAGGCGGTGGAATCAAAGTCCGCATGTTCGGCATAGGTGTCGCCCTCGCACAACAACACACGGGAGCGACCACGCTCATGGTCAACCTCTCGACCAATCTTTTCGAATTCAAAAAATAAACGCTTATGAATAAACCTGAACCTCGGATAATCATCGCCGTCGACGGCTTCTCGTCGTGTGGGAAAAGTACGATGGCGAAAGCTCTTGCCCGGAACATAGGCTACATATATATCGACAGTGGCGCGATGTACCGCGCCGTCACCCTCTACTGCCTCGATCACGGTCTCATCGACGGCGACACGGTCGACACCGATACGCTGAGGTCCCTCATGGACGACATTCAAATCGATTTCCGCCCCGATCCCGAAACGGGTATGACACACACATTTCTAAACGGAATCGACGTAGAGCGTGAAATTCGCTCCATGCGAGTATCCGATAAGGTAAGCCCCGTTAGTGCCATACCTTTCGTGCGCACGGCGATGGTCGCCGCACAGCAAAAAATGGGCGAACGGAAAGGCATCGTCATGGACGGACGCGATATAGGCACGACCGTATTCCCACATGCCGAACTGAAAATATTCGTCACGGCCTCGGCGGAGACCCGGGCACAACGACGCGTCGACGAACTGAGGGCGAAAGGTATCGATGTCGATTTCGACGAAGTGGTCGCCAACATCAACAAACGCGACCACATCGACCAGACCCGTAAAGAAAGCCCTTTGCGCAAAGCCGAAGATGCCATAGAGCTCGACAATTCCCACATGACAATCGTCGAGCAGGACGCATGGCTCATGACCCGGTACAGAGAAACCGTCGATAAACTTCGATAATCACCCGCAAAGGTAGAAAGGAGACAGGTTATGGCACGCATAGAAATAGACGAACATTCGGGTTTCTGCTTCGGTGTAGTCACGGCTATCCGCAAAGCCGAAGAAGAACTCGACCGCACCGGACGGCTCTACTGCCTCGGCGACATCGTACACAACAGCAACGAGGTGGAACGACTCAAAGCCAAAGGGCTCATCACCATAGACCACGGGCAACTCAAACAGTTGCACGACGTGAAAGTATTGCTGCGAGCCCACGGCGAACCTCCCGAAACCTACCGAATCGCCGCCGAGAACAACATCGAAATCATCGATGCCACCTGCCCCGTCGTGTTGCAACTGCAACGTAAAATCAAAACCGCATACGATTCCAACCCTCCCGGAGAGGCGCAAATCGTTATCTACGGCAAAACCGGACACGCCGAAGTCAACGGACTGGTGGGACAAACCCACGGCAAAGCCGTCGTCATCGAGGGGGACAAAGACCTCGACAAGATAGACCTCCGCAAAAAACTGTTGCTCTATTCCCAGACAACCAAGTCGGTAGAAGGCTTCCGCCACATCGTCGACGAGATAAAACAGCTGAAACCCGACGGACAATTCGAATCGTTCGACACCATCTGTCGGCAAGTCGCCAACCGCATTCCCAATATCAGGGAGTTTGCCCGCCGACACGACCTTATCCTGTTCGTTTGCGGGAAAAAGAGTTCCAACGGACGGGTGCTTTTCGGAGAATGCCTGCAAGTCAATCCCCAATCCCGACTCGTTTCCGACATCAGTGAAATAGACCCCACATGGCTCGAAGGAAAAGAGAGCATAGGTATCTGCGGAGCTACCTCCACCCCCCGCTGGCTCATGACCGAAGTCCAAGAATACATAACCCGGTTATTGGAAACGACCGGCTCTACCGCCACCCGATGACCGACCGTATTTCTGTGAATACCCAAAAGCAAGCATAATCCGGCTCAGCCCGGATAAGTTTACTTCGATACTCTACACAAAAATAGATTCTACCCCTACCTTTCATTTTGGTAAATAGTTTATCAAAATGAAAGGCATTTGCGCTCCGAAAAACCTACTATCACCATAATAATCAACAATTTAATCATATCCCCACAAAAATGGTCTGCCATTTGTCGTGCAAGAGATATGAAACTCTACATCATATCAAACAGACTGCCGGTCAAGGTAAGCGAAAAAAACGGAACGTTTTCATTCACCCGAAGCGAAGGCGGGCTGGCAACGGGGCTCGATTCTCTTCAAACTGCTTACGAAAAGCATTGGATCGGGTGGCCGGGAATTTGTGTGGATAATGATAGCGACAAACAAGCGATCGGGGAAAAATTGGAAGAACTAAACTTTCACCCCGTATTCCTGTCCGACACCCAGATAAAAAATTATTACGAAGGTTACAGCAACAGTACCATCTGGCCGCTGTGCCACTATTTCTTTGCCTATACATTGTACAAGGACACTTTCTGGCAAGCCTACCAAGAAGTAAACAAGCGATTCTGTGAAACCATCTGCCGGCTGATAGGCCCCGAAGATAAAGTATGGGTACAGGATTATCAACTGATGTTATTGCCCGGTATGCTTCGAGAAGCCGTTCCCGACTTGTGCATAGGCTATTTTCATCACATACCTTTCCCGTCCTATGAACTCTTCCGCATATTGCCCGAACGGGCCGAGATTCTCAAAGGTCTGTTAGGAGCCGATTTCATAGCTTTTCACACTCACGACTACATGCGGCACTTTATCAGTGCGGTAGAACGCGTGCTGCGCATGAATTTCAAATTGGACGAAATACAGTTAGGCAATCGGGTCGTACGAATAGATGCCCTTCCTATGGGGATTAATTACGACCTGTACCACAATGCTTCTACACAACCGGAAGTCCGTCAAGCGGTCGACCGCACGAGAAAACTGTTCGGAGATCACAAGTTGATTCTCTCCGTGGACCGCCTCGATTACAGTAAAGGAATCCTGCACAGGCTGCGAGGCTTCGCCGCCTTCCTCGAACATCACCCCGAATATCATGGCAAGGTCGCTTTGGCTATGATCATAGTCCCCTCGCGCGACCACGTAGGCAGTTACGCCCAATTAAAGACCAAAATAGACGAAGAAATAGGCTCCATCAACGGGGCGTATTCTACGATGGATTGGACTCCGGTATATTATTTCTATCACGGATTTTCTTTCGAGGAACTGACAGCCATGTACCACATGGCCGACATAGCACTTGTGACCCCCCTCCGGGACGGAATGAACTTGGTAGCCAAAGAATATGTAGCCGCCAAAAGCGAAAATCCCGGAGTATTGATTCTTAGCGAAATGGCAGGAGCAGCCGTCGAATTGACCGACGCTCTGTTAATCAATCCCAATGACACGGGACAAATCGAACGGGCAATTTGTCAAGCATTGGAAATGCCCGTAGAGGAACAGTTGCGACGGCTGCAAAACATGCAGAAAATCATCTCGACCCAAACCGTCGACAAATGGGCTGCCGACTTTACCGACGAGTGGAACGATATTTGCCGCAAGAACATCTCCTTCCGCAAAAAACAGATTACAGCAAACGCGATAGGCTCTATCAAACAAGAGTACAATAGAGCGAAAAAACGGCTCATTCTTTTGGACTACGACGGAACATTGGCGGCTCTCAAACCCCGCCCCGAAGATGCCGAGCCGACGCCCGAACTCATAGAAACGCTACAAAAGCTTTGTGAAGACTCCGACAACCACATCGTTATCAATAGCGGACGCGATCACTTCACATTGGAAAAATGGCTGGGAAACCTTCCGGTCTCGATAGCTGCGGAGCATGGAGCATTCTATCGGGAAAACGGGCTATGGCACAAAAACATCAACAAACCGGTATGGAGCGCAGGTTTGTTATCTATCCTCAAACTATTCGTAGCGAAAACACCCCGTTCGCGTCTGGAAGTCAAAGAAACCGCCATCGCATGGCACTATCGGGAAAGCGATGCTTGGCTGGGAACTTTGCGAGCCCAACAATTAGCCAACGAACTTGTTTCTATCTGTATACAACAGAAATTGCAAATCATTCAGGGAGACAAAGTGATCGAAATAAAATCGCCCGATTACAACAAAGGCTCGGAAGTTTCCCGCCAACTCAAAAAAGAATATTACGATTTCATTCTGGCTATCGGCGACGACACCACCGACGAAGATATGTTCAAGGCCCTGCCCAAAAATGCGGCAACCATAAAAGTGGGCTACGTCTCCGAAACCGCCAGATACAACTTGCCATCGCAGGAACAAGTCCTCCCCTTGTTGCAAACATTGGTAAATATTTCGGGCGAGTCATCGACCAACGATAAAGTCCGAAAAGGATTGAACTCCGCATTACATTTCTTTAAAGAACTATTAAACTTAAAATAAAACCGATGAATAACCTCAACTATGGTGTAATTGGAAACTGCCGGACGGCAGCGCTCATATCGGAAAAAGGGAATATCGAATGGTTGTGTTTCCCCGACTTCGATTCGCCCTCTATCTTCGCGGCACTGCTCGATAGGGACAAAGGCGGTTGTTTCGGATTCGAAGTGTCGAACGAATATCGCATCTCGCAATCTTATGTACCTCATACCAATATACTATCCACCCATTTCTCTTCCGACGAAGGAGAATTTGTCGTGCTCGACTTCATGCCATGCTACCGTTCCTATGAAAAAGAGCACTATCTGCCCGCAGAAATATATCGTTATATCCGTTGGATAAAAGGGACACCCCGGTTTAAAGTAAATTACAATCCGGCTCCCGATTATGCACGGGGAAAAGTCATACACAACATTACCGACGAATACATCGAAACTTATTGTTCGTCCGAGAACAAAGACCGACAATACCTATACTCTTCCCTGTCTTTACAAGACATCGAACAAAAAAAGGAAATCACGCTCCAACGAGATGAATTTTTCCTGCTGTCATACAACGAAAAGGTGATTCCGATAGACATCGAACGGGAAAAGCTCGAATATTGCCGCACACTGGTCTATTGGCTCAACTGGACGAACCGGACTAAAAAATACTCGCTCTACAACGACGTTATAGAACGAAGTCTGTTAGTATTGAAGTTAATGTCTTATTACAACGGAGCCGTATTGGCGGCACTCACTACGAGCCTGCCCGAAACCGTCGGCGACGTCCGCAACTGGGACTATCGTTTTTGTTGGTTGAGAGATGCATCCATG
>ERZ773139.2005-NODE-2005-length-21632-cov-4.611206_pt1 | contig 21632 bp, 18 predicted proteins | sample MGYA00580854_ERZ773139 | MGnify/ENA primary metagenome ERZ773139 (study PRJEB29015, sample SAMEA2737809) | human gut metagenome | biome: human gut; feature: human-associated habitat; material: faeces | place: China | collected 2012 ...
TGATGGCGCGCGCCGCAAAGCCAATGGCATCCAGACCGGAGCCGCACAGGCGGTTTATGGTGGTGCCGGATGCGGAAAAGCCGTGATGACATCATCTTCAAGTCCGGGAGTCAGTTTGAAACAAGAAGGTATTTCATATATTGCAGGAGCCGAACTTCCCTGCCTTATCGTTAACGTCATGCGAGGAGGTCCCGGTTTAGGAACTATACAACCGAGTCAGGCAGACTATTTCCAAACAGTAAAAGGAGGAGGACACGGAGATTATCGTCTTATTACTTTAGCACCGGCCTCAGTACAAGAGATGGCAGACTTCGTCGCTTTAGGCTTCGATCTGGCTTTTAAATATAATAATCCCGCCATAATTCTTGCAGACGGTATTATCGGTCAAATGATGGAAAAAGTGGTTTTGCCGCCTTTCCGGCCACGTCGCACCGAAGAAGAGATACGTAAACAAATGCCTTGGGCAACTCAAGGGAAACTAGCCGGACACAAACGGAACGTTATCACATCTTTGGAACTCGACCCGGCTATCATGGAAGAAAACAATATTCGTTTTCAAGCCAAATACCGCAAAATAGAAGAAGCGGAAGTGCGCTATGAAGAGATCGGTTGCGAAAATGCCGATTATTTAATGATAGCATTCGGTTCAATGGCCCGTATTTGTCTGAAAACACAAGAAATGGCCCTCGCAGAAGGCATAAAAGTAGGGGTATTGCGTCCGATCACATTATGGCCCTTCCCATCGAAAATCATTGCCGAATATGCAAATAAGGTAAAAGGTATGATTTCGGTAGAATTAAATGCCGGGCAAATGGTCGAAGATATACGCTTGGCCGTCAACGGAAAAGTTAAAGTCGAACATTTCGGCCGCTTAGGAGGAATCGTTCCTACTCCGGATGAAGTGCTCAATGCTCTTAAACAGAAATTGATGTAATCCGGGCATTTCCTTTTTACAAAGGATAAAATCGAAACCTTTTTACAAAAGAGTACGAAAGTATTCTTACAGACGATTAAAAACTCAAGATTATGGATGTAAACGAAATCATAAAACTCGAAAACCTCGTATATGACAAACCGAGGCTGATGAACGATAATCCCATGCACTACTGTCCGGGATGCAGCCACGGAGTTGTCCACAAACTTGTCGCCGAAGTTATCGATGAAATGGGAATGGAAGAACAAGCCATCGGTATCGCTCCGGTAGGTTGTGCTGTGTTTGCCTACAATTATATCGACATCGACTGGCTCGAAGCGGCACACGGACGTGCACCGGCAATAGCGACCGCCGTAAAACGTCTGAATCCGTCAAAAATGGTATTTACATATCAAGGTGACGGAGACTTAGCCGCTATCGGTACGGCAGAAACTATTCATGCTTGCAACCGAGGGGAAAACATCGTTATCATATTCATTAATAACGCAATCTACGGTATGACCGGCGGACAGATGGCGCCTACGACATTAGAAGGAATGGTAACGGCAACTTGCCCTTACGGAAGAAATGTAGAATTAAATGGTTATCCGCTAAAAATATCAAATCTCGTAGCACAATTAGACGGGACATGTTATGTTACACGTCAAAGCGTGCACACGGCTGCTGCCGTAAAAAAAGCGAAGAAAGCATTACGTCAGGCTTTTGAGAACTCTATGGCACGCAAAGGGACTTCATTGGTCGAATTTGTTTCGACTTGTAACTCCGGATGGAAAATGACTCCGGATCAAGCAAATAAATGGATGGAACAAAACATGTTTGCCAAATACCCGTTAGGAGATTTGAAAAATGAATAATTTGTAAAAACCGATCACAATGAAAGAAGAAATAATTATAGCCGGTTTCGGTGGGCAAGGTGTCCTTTCGATGGGTAAAATTCTGGCTTATTCGGGTCTTATGGAAGATAAAGAGGTAAGTTGGATGCCTTCTTACGGACCTGAACAACGTGGCGGAACAGCCAATGTAACTGTTATTTTAAGTGATGAACGTATCAGTTCTCCCGTATTGAATACTTTCGACGTCGCTATTATTCTGAATCAGCCGTCTTTAGAGAAATTTGAAAACAAAGTAAAGCCAGGCGGAATCCTAATATACGACGGTTACGGAATACACCACGCTCCTACTCGAAAAGATATCGATATATATCGTATAGATGCCATGGACACTGCAATCGAAATGGAAAATTCGAAAGCATTCAATATGATCGTGCTCGGCGGATTGTTGAAAGTAAAACCGATGGTATCTCTTGAAAATGTGCTGAAAGGGTTGAAGAAGTCTTTACCCGAACGGCATCATAAATTGATTCCGATGAACGAACAGGCTATTTTGAAAGGAATGGAAATTATCCGGAAAGTATAAAATCTATACCATACAAACCGGACAAGGCGACCGCTTTTATAAAGTAGCCGCCTTTTTTATTTTATCCAATACTATTGAAAATAAGACCTAATAATATTTTCACATTCTCAAATACATTAAAAACAAATACATTATGTTTGTTTTATGTCAAATGATTCCTATTTTTGCATTATCACTATTCTAAACACACACATAATGAAAACACTTAAATTATTTTTTTTCTGTGTTCTTTGCGCTATAACGGCACAAGCGAACAATTACAAAAGTATCCGGGATTTCAACGTATTGCCAACCAATACACCGGAAGTAAACAAACAAAATCTCCAAAAAGCAATAGATTGGGCGGCTCAATCGGGAACGGCCTTATTTGTCGATCCATCGGAGACCCCCTATCCCGTAAACGGAGGAATAATTTTGAAAAAGAATGTTTCTCTGATCGGAGTGCACGGCCCTACGGGAAGAGGAACTAAGCATCCCTCAAAAAATCATCCCGTAGGTTCGGTATTCAGCATTACCGATAAAGACAACCCTTTCATTTCCGTACAATCGGCAACTCAAATACGAGGTATCCAATTCTGGTATCCGGAACAAACTCACACAAAAGCCGATGAAATCATAAAATATAAACCGACTATCCAAATGTGTTCCGATCAAAGAGCTCACGGTGTTACTCTGTCTTGTCTCACATTTTACGGAGAATATACTGCCATGGACTTTACTGCAACCCGAAAAAACACAAGCGAACTGGTGCTTATCGAACATTGCTACGGTTATCCATTAAGTGGACAATTTATCCGAATCGATTATTGTTATGACATCCCCCGAATTTTACACTGTCATGTAAATCCGGCAAATATGAGGGAATTCGGCCGTTCATTCAAACGGGAAATTATCGATGCCGTAATTGCAAATCAAACCTATGCTTTTTATATAGACCATACAGATAATGCACAGTTGATGGATGTATTCACATTCGGGACATACGGTGGGATATATTTAGGAGCTGAATCATACGGACAGTTAACAAATTTCAATCTCGACTGCGTCACAATAGGTATCTACAAGAACGGATCGGGCACAAAAAACCGAAACTGGCAAATCGCTCAAGGCTCGATTATCGCTAATGCCGGAAAATCGATAGGAGAGATACATCCCATTGTCATTGAAGGACAAGGGCACACGGCAATATCGAATGTAGAAGCTTTTTCGGGAATGAACGGAGCTCTCACCGCAATCGGACAATCTTATGATTATTTACTTGTAAAAGGGGATAAACGGTTAACAATATCTATGTTTGGCTGCCGGATGAGAAACTATGTATCTAAAAATCCCATTACTGTACAAAACAAACAGGCAAAAATTCAAGCAGTAGCTTGCATAGATAAAAACGAAGAGTTATACAATAAGATCATCAAATAAATTTCTAATTATATTATTCTCTTTTATATATCGGACCTTTCAAGGTATTTCTCATAACTATCGGTTATAATATTAAAATTTGAATAAACGGACATTTTTCAGAAACCAATTATTACGTATCTTTGTTAATATAATTACGTATTTATTTCTAACATAAAATATTCAAGGTTATGAATTACCTAACAGACAAAAAACTGACAATCGTAGGAGCTGCCGGAATGATCGGCTCAAACATGGCTCAAACGGCATTAATGATGAAACTAACCCCAAACATTTGTCTTTATGATCCTTATGCGCCGGCTCTCGAAGGTGTTGCCGAAGAAATGCTTCAATGCGGTTTTGAAGGAGCAAATATCACTTTTACCAGCAATATAAAAGATGCTCTTACGGGAGCTGACTATGTCGTTTCTTCCGGAGGCGCTGCCCGTAAAGCCGGAATGACCCGTGAAGATCTACTAAAAGGTAATGCAGAAATAGCAGCCCAATTCGGAAAAGATCTGCGCAACTATTGTCCGAATGTAAAACATGTCGTTGTCGTATTTAACCCTGCAGACATTACAGGTCTGATAACTTTACTTTATTCAGGATTAAAACCTTCTCAAGTTTCGACTTTAGCAGCTCTTGACAGTACCCGTTTACAAAATGAATTGGTAAAATATTTTAAGATTCCGGCTTCCGAAATAAAAAATTGTCGGACTTATGGCGGTCACGGAGAACAAATGGCGGTATTCGCTTCAACAACTACAATAAAAGGCAGTGCTCTTTCTTCTTTAATAGGAAGTGAACAATTGCCGGAAGCTGAATGGAAAGAAATAAAACAAAAGGTTATACAAGGCGGTAAACATATTATCGATTTAAGAGGACGTTCTTCGTTCCAGAGTCCGGCTTATTTATCCATTGAGATGATTGCTGCTGCCATGGGTGGTGCTCCATTCCGCTGGCCGGCCGGAGTATATGTACATTCTGGCAAATTTAACCATATCATGATGGCAATGGAGACTGCTATTACAAAAGACGGCATATCTTATAAAGAAGTAAAAGGCAATGCCACTGAAGAAAAAGAACTTGAAAGCAGTTACGAACACTTGTGTAAACTACAGGATGAAGTTATCGCGATGGGTATAATTCCTCCTATCAACGAATGGCACAAACTTAATTCCAATATAGATTGAGAAAAAGCAGGGAAAATCCCTGCTTTTTTATAACTCCATTCCCCTGTTTTTCGAAATCATCCGGGAACAAATTCTTAAATTACCGAATTATTATCCCCCTAAAATCGATATTGACCGTACGAGTATAATCAGACGGTATTCCTCCTTTCTTTCCCGGAATCCACTTCGGCATTTTACTTACCACTCGTATAGCTTCTTTAGCTAATTCTGGTGCTGTACTTTTTGTCACTTTTATATCCGATAACGTACCATCAGACTTTACAACAAACGTTACTTGTGCAAACCCGCTCTCTATTCCTTTATCTAATAAAGCAAACGGAAATTTCTTGTTCTTCTCAATAAAATTAAACATAGCCGTCTTACCTCCGGGAAATTCAGGTAATCGCTCACTTTCCAATCTTTTCCCATCCGGTCCGATGACGCCTTTAATATCTATCCCAGGTCTCAGTCGAACAAAGATTAGCCCTGCATTCTTCCCGTATTTATCAAACAGCTTTTTCAACTGAGGATTTTTATCTGCATCCTTAATCACATCGATAGAAACAATGTCTTCAAGAATCTGCATATCCTCAAAATCTTCAGAATCGACATAAGTATCATTCACAAAATAAACCGGTTGTTTCTTATTCATCTCTGCAACAGTATCTTTCGAAACACATAACGATACGGCCATTATCTGTAATGACATAAAAAACATAACGGATAGCAAAAGTGCTTTTACATAAACGAAAAATAATTTCTCTTCTCCCATAAATTCATCGTATTTATTCTTCAATAAACGCTAACGAAAGATAATAAAAAAATACATATATTTAAAACACTTTCGGATATTATAACACAATGATTTCTTATTAATTATGAATTATAGAATTAAAAATAGTCATTCATATAGCATTCTCTTTATCTTATCTCTATACCATAATGCCGTCCGGGCATCGTTCAGCCAATTATATTGACCGATTGGATATGATCCTCTCATCTGCTCCATTTCATTAACTGTCAACGTTATTCTTTCCAATGCTGAAAGAATATCCTCTTTCAACATTTTAGGATATGACTTTTTATCTCCCGTATATATTCTTATTCCATAATACGCCGTACACACAGCTTCATGCAAAGAAGCGGTAAGATAGGTACGATAAAAAAGCTGTTGCAATTCGTTATATGCAACAGAATCTAATACAGGTTTCGTTTTTTCTATTTCTGACAATGCTTCGGCAGCAAGCCTGACTCCATATCGCTTTTCCGTTACTATATATCGGTAATATAAACTGTCCATCTTCTCACCGACATCCATCCATCGTCTATCAAAAACTTCTTTTACTTCAACAAATGACGGAGAAAACCATGACTTGAATTGTACCGGAGCTATGTGATTTACAATATCTTTCCAATAATGGAAGGTTCTATTTACATCATGTTCTACCCGAACGACCGGAGGATCTATCCATCGACCCGACACATGCCGACTATAGCCCCATTTATTATTTTCATAGTTCAACGAAGAGTGATCTGTAAGATTTGTGCCTAATGTATAGAAAACAGACGTCACTATATCGAATGCTTTCTGAAAAGCTTTTTTTATCGGCAATAAAGCTGTGTTGCCATATTCCGACTCTATAAATTCGTTATATACCCGATCTACAGAAATTTTCGGATCTTCCGTCATTCGTTTCAAGGCGTACAATTGGATAGCATTAGCAGTGTTTACAATACTCGTATTCCCATATCGATCGGTACGAGCTACATATCCGGTTACATTAGGACAATGTATATAGCTATTCCATCTTTTCATTACATGTTCAGGCCAAGTATTCGCCACCACTCCCTGTCCGCTGTATTCATTGCCTAAATCAAATTCTACAATGACAGGACGATCCATCTTCTGTATATAATAATTATCCGGATGAGTCAGAAAAAAATCATGAGGTGTCTCTTTCATCATCAAAATCACCTCATCATATTTCAGATACTCGATACAACCCGTCGTGCCTTTATATTCCTCTTCAGAGTAAGCAAATGTACGGATATACAATTTCTTTTTTCTTTCACCGATAAGTACATCTGAAATAGCATTCACCACTGCTGCCAACTTCTCTTCCGAAGATTTCATTTTCTTAGAGAACTGCCTCTCCGCATAAGCTCCGGTTTCAATAAAAGTCAGGACAAGCCCGTCTGCCTCCGAAACCCGATCGAGCATCTGACGATAATCGTCTTTCAACCATTCCCAAAATTCAGTATTATCCAAGTCTATCGTTCCCCCAGGACCGGTTCTGAAACGTTCAGGATAATAATCTATATCATACAAACTATGATCCCATAGCAAAACCTCGTTTATCTCCTCCGAATGAGCTAAATTTACAAGCTCATTGACTTGTGCGCACACTTTTTCAGTCTTTATTTCTCTCAAATCATGGATAATCTCATGAGATAGCTGAAGCTGATTTATATCATACTCTTTCACTGCTTTTATCGTCTGAATAGCAGCATTCATATCATCTGATAAAATAATCCATCCCCGAACATCTTTATTATTAAACTGATCCGGAAGAGTTTTTCCTAAGGTCACACAGACAGGGCACAATAAAAAAAGTACAAACAATACAAAACTGAAATTTTTCATGAAACTTATTTTTTTTTCATTATTATCGGCGATAGACTTTCATTAGCTTTTCTTCATAAGGTATAGGATAGGCCGTTATCCAAACTTCCGGTTTCAAATTCAATTTATCAGATTCATAACCCAATACAAAAACTTCTATCTGCTTTCCTTCCATACTTTTATCTAAAGGGAAAAAATAAGTATAATTAGAATCAGACAAGACTGTTGCATTTTCCCACGGATTGGCAGGATAAGACACTGCCCTTGATGCAGCACCTATATATCGGCCATCAACTTTTAAAGTTGCATACGCTCCTTCGATCCCATGTCTGCCATTGATCGCAACACAAAGATAGCTGCCCTTAGGCACTTGTCGCAAACTAAAATTACCATTCCATGCCCCTGCACATTTCACGGCATCAGCAAACAGATTACTGGCCCTGAAATTTTCCGAATTCAGTTTTTTCCCACCTGCATATACTTCGACTTCGGCAATAGCTTCAGGAAACGGATTCAATTTCAGATAACGCATTTCTTTTCCGATCTTCAGATTCATCGTCGTATCTGCCAAAAATAAAATAGATTCCCATGTTTTCAAATCGGAAGAGATTCTGGCAAAATTACCCTCTGCCATCATCAATGGTTGCAACATATATTCATTATTCACTTTTATACGGATACTATCCACAAACAATGAATGTCCAAGATCTAATCGAAAGCAACCGCCCTTTATCCGACGGCCTCCTTTAATTTTAGATACCCCGAAAAGCGTATTCATACGTCCATCGAACAAATTTTTATCCCAAACACCACGATTGATAAATGCAGGTTGAGTAAAAAAGGCTTCACGTGCAGCCTTTACTTGCGCAATTTTCGTATTACCAGACCGATACAAAGATCGCACTTCCAAAGCATTATTATCTGCCGCAAAAACCGTTGCTTCATATAAAGCAGCAGCATCCCGAGGAATAGAACTGGGAAATAGTTCTACAAGTTTTCTATGATAAAATTCGGTATATTTCTCACCGGGAAACGAAATCTTAACACCATTTTTCCGAGTCACAGATTTTGTCACATCCTTTCCCGAAATCTCGACTTTCTCTATATCGGAAACACCCGTTAAACGGATATTCGCCTCTGTTCCCGGGAATCCCAATAATCTCATCTCTACAGGCTTCCCCGGAACATCTTTTATAATCTCAAAATCAACACCCTCTACTCCGATTTCTTCTATACACTTATCCGATGAAACAGATAAAAGTAAAGAACGGAACGGTAAAACCATCACTTCGACAGACTGACCATACGAATATATACCCGATATTCGCTCCACAGGATGGTACATCCTACATACTACCCTCTTTCCTTTTTTCAATCCGATCTCTTCATCTAATCTGACAGTAATCGTTCGAGGCAACCAACTCAAATTTCTTAAAGTAACTACTCTCACTGAATCATTACCTCGCGATACGGCATATTCTCCATAACTTTCCGGTAATTTCATTCCACTAACCAAACATTCAGCGAATCTCTTATGCAGGTTAAAGATTCTTGCCAACTTAGGATATTCTTCATCGGATAACAACCACGGATTTCCATAAATCTGAGGAGACAGAATCAGCGCTCTGTTGAAAGCTTGTAACACTAACTCATCTTCCCAATAGTCCAAACAAGAAGACAAACACACACCATGATCTTCGGTAAGTCTCCTCAAATCCGGAGCATGTCCCCGACTCATAGCTCCTACTCGATTGTGAGTAGCCGCTACGGTATTGCTCGAATTAACATCGATATAACTTTCTCTTCCCTCCCACAAAAATGTAGTTGCATACTCTTCGGCTTTTTTGAGTCCCAAACGATGATTCAGCAAAATCAAATCAGGAGAATATTCTCTGCACTGCTTCATCATTTCTATAAACATACTTTCCTTATCTTCTCTCAAAGGTCCGCAAACTGCATCAAATTTAAACAAAGCCCAATGATAATCACGGCATAGAGATACCAACATATCTTTTCTCCGCTGAGCACTCTTCAATGTATTCCCAAAACCGTCCGGCCCTCCCCACATTCCCAAGCGCATACCATTTTTCTGAGCTTTTCTATATACGGTATCTAATCCGTCAGGAAATTTCTGTTTGAAACGTATCGACTCCATATCTCCGTAAAAATTTTTTCCATCGATCAAACCTGCATCGAAAGCATAAATGTCCAGCTCCATCCCGTATTCGTTCCGAAGCCATTCAAAGAAATCCATATTTATAAGAGTCTGTTTTTCCGAAGGGCCTTCATTCGTATTGTTAATCCATGAGAAATACTCCGAACGAGACAAACTTTTTTCATCAGCTCCGCGATTGACAACCTCTTGAGAAAACAAGTGACTACAAACAAATAATACGCATAATATACATGTGTGTATTTTCATAAATAAAAACTTTTTCCATATCCGTTTTTCCGGATACCGATTTTCAGATTGCAAGGTATGACACGCATGTTAAAAAAATGAGATGAGATATATTAATATGGAGTTAAAAAAAGATTAAAAAGAAATTTCAATTATTTTACAGCATTAATTCCTTTTTAAAGTCTGACTTTATTTTCTACTCCCTTTCCTAAAAGAGAAATATAATAAAAAACTCGCATAAAATATAATCACAAAAAATTTGCTATTATATTTACCTTCAATATTATACAATTTCCGTAAACCTAACAAAAAACTAAAATTTATATATGATGCAACTGATAACAAAATATCTCCCTGCAGATTATACCGATAGCTTTCAAAAAACAATCAGCAGCGAGTCCTCAATACAAGTCAACGACTTATTTAAACTAATGTTTATCGAATATCCCAAATGGGGATTATGGCTGCTAAAAGTAAGAGATTTAATAGTTAAACCGTTAGGACTTAAAACAAACAAAACTTTTATAGATCTAATAATTGAAGAAAATAATGAAGAAATTATTTTGGGAACAGAAGACAAACACCTAACCTTCTATATATCTATATATTGTTCAAAAAATTATAACAAACGACAAAGCGTAAGTTTGACAACAATAGTCAAATACAATAATTTATTAGGGAAAATATATTTCTATATTATCTGGATATTTCACAGAATTGTAGTAAAATATCTCTTCAAACGAGCAATAAGACGTTGGTATAAACAAAGAAGGGTATTAATAAAATAACTATAATAATGAACCAGATAATAAAAAAGTCTGTGATTAAAAATATCCATATTCCGACGGTGTAAGAGACTGCCTAAAAGGAAGATTTACAATAAGAAAAACTGAGAAAATGATTTTACTTCAGAATTTAAGTTTTAGTCTAAAAAAAATATAAAATTTATTTTATATCGCTCAAATTAATACGTACATTTGTCCTCTGATAATAAAACCATGTAATTAATTTACAAAGACTATGAGCTATATTCAAAACAACCTACAAGCTGGTGAAGAAATAAAATATAAAGCAAATATTCACTGGTATATATTCGTATATCCGATAATACTATTATTACTGGGAGTTTTCTTTTCATGTGCACAGACAGGTATCATTTATTATATCGGCTTACTTTTGTTATTGTTAGGACTGTTTCATTTGACAAAAAGAATTCTTTTAAAGGTGGGAGCTGAATATGTTGTCACAAATAAAAAGGTAATTCTAAAATCAGGTATTTTAAGCCGGGACGCTCTCGAATTGATTTTAAGTAAATGTGAGGGACTACGTATTAATCAAAGTATTATGGGACGTATTTTAGGTTTTGGTTCTATTATCGTAACTACGGGTGGGGTGACAAATAAATTTAACTTTATTGCTAATCCTATAAAATTCAGAAACGAAATCAACGCGCAAATTCAATAAATACCTCTATACATGGCAACACCCTGCTCTAAAAATGCGAGAAGTGGAGTCAATGCATGTCGAATATTTTCAGAAAACTTATCACAGTTTGTGGATATTATGAACTTTGTCTTTTAAAGGTAAAAAGATGTACTTTAAGGCAGACACAAGGGGATAAAAAAACTCCCACAAATTCAATAATTTGTGGGAATTATCTGCTTGTTGTCCGATTAATTCAGCGGAGAGAGGGGGATTCGAACCCCCGGTACCCGAAGGTACAACGGTTTTCGAGACCGCCACAATCGACCACTCTGCCATCTCTCCAATACTGCTATTCTTTTGCAGCGAAAAGTACGATATTTTGACTCTGCAAATGTAGATATTTTTTTGATGAGCAAAAAAATATTTTACTTTTTTGTTCGTATAAAAAAGAAGATATATTACTTATAAATAAAATTGTTTGACTATATAATTCTCAGTAAATAGATTTATGAACTTTATTTGGGGGAAAATATTGGAGACCGGAGTTTATGGCAATAAAAAAACCTACAAATCACTGATTTGTAGGTTTTTGTCTTCTTACTGTCCTTTTTTGTCCAGTAAGTTCTGCGGAGAGAGAGGGATTCGAACCCCCGGTACCTTGCAGTACAACGGTTTTCAAGACCGCCGCGATCGACCACTCTGCCACCTCTCCAATGCCTTTGTCCTTCAAAAGCGATGCAAAGGTAGTTTATTTCTATAAATACACAAAATTTTGAACATATTTTTTCATATTTGGACACAATATTCAAGATAACAAATTACAAAGCAACATTTAAAGTGAGAATAGAAAAACAGAGAAAAACATCTTTTTTGTAGTATATTTGTTGTAAATAAAAAAACAAAGATATTATGAGCAGTTTTAACGAAATTATCAACTCTGAAAATCCCGTATTAGTCGATTTTTTTGCTGAATGGTGCGGACCTTGTAAAATGATGAAACCCATTTTGGAAGAACTGAAAAAATCGGTAGGTGATCAATTTACGATTTTGAAAATAGACATCGACAAAAACAGGGCTCTGGCTATACATTACGGTATACAGTCCGTACCTACTCTTATTATTTTCAAAGAAGGGAAACCCATATGGAGACAATCTGGTGTTATGCAAACACAGGCGTTAAAGGAAATTCTGGAAAAATATAAATAATAAAGAAGAGCTTATTTCTTTTATTACTTGCCTTACTTCTGTTTTTGTTCTACCTTTGCCAACAAATTTACCGGCAAATATGTACTGGAAATTATTCTATACATTCTTTAAAATAGGGGCATTTACCTTTGGTGGTGGATGGGCAATGATCTCCATAATCGAAAAAGAGGTAGTCGATAAGCATAAGTGGCTGAATAAGAACGAATTTCTGGACGCATTAGCCATATCTCAATCTTTACCGGGAATTTTGGCTGTCAATATTTCTATTTTAACCGGGAATAAACTGAAAGGGGTTCGAGGAAGCATCGCCGCAACATTAGGAACCGTACTCCCATCTTTTATTCTCATTTTGCTTATTGCTATATTTTTTGCTAAATCTTATAATAATCCGGTAATAGAACGTATTTTTAAAGGAATACGACCTGCGGTAGTAGCATTGATCATAGCTCCGGTTCTCACCACTGGTAAATCGGCAAAGATTAATAAATACAACATCTGGATTCCTGCCTCAGTAGCATTACTAATATGGGGTACAGGATTATCTCCGATCTATTTTGTTCTCGCCGGAGGTATAGGAGGTATTTTCTATTACAGATATATAAAATGTCATTTTAAGGATAAAGGAGATAAAAGAGATGGTATATCTTAATTTGTTATGGGCTTATCTGAAAATTGGCCTTTTCGGATTCGGTGGCGGATATGCCATGCTTTCTTTAATACAACACGAAGCTGTCGAAGTAATTCATTATGGTGAATCGTCTCCATGGCTCACTTCTAAAGAATTCACCGATATAGTAGCCATCTCTCAAATGACTCCCGGTCCTATAGGTATCAACAGTGCCACCTATATCGGATATGTAGCAACCGGAGGCAGTATCTTAGGCTCTATATTAGCGACAGTTGCCGTTTGTTTACCATCGTTCATATTAGTGCTACTAATCGGCAAATTCTTATTAAAACATCAAAATAATGTTTATATAAAAAGCATTTTTGCAGGATTACGGCCAATCGTCGTCGGATTGATAGCTTCGGCAGCTTTAATTCTCATGAATAAAGAAAATTTTCCCGACTATACTCTCAGCATTTTAATTTGTATCGGAGCTTTTTGTCTGGTACATTATACCAAGCTTCATCCTATATGGATTATTGTATTAGCAGGAGTCACCGGATTCCTTGTATATTGATCTACAAGAAGTTTTTTAAATATGACATACGAAGAAACGTTACATTATTTATATAATCAATTACCGGTTTTTCAACAAGTAGGTTCAAGTGCCTATAAGCCGGGATTAGGAAATAGTGAGGCTTTAGATGTATTTTTTGATCATCCTCACCGCAAATACCACACTATACATATCGCCGGAACAAACGGAAAAGGATCTACATCTCACTTATTAGCTGCAATTTTGCAACAAAGCGGATATAAAGTAGGGCTTTACACCTCACCTCACCTCGTCGATTTCCGGGAACGGATTAGAGTAAACGGGGAAGTAATCAGCAAAGAAGCTGTTATGGATTTTACTCAAAGATATATTGAACCGACGCGTAATATACATCCCTCCTTTTTCGAGTTAACGATGATGATGGCTTTCGATTATTTCGCTGCATGTAAAGTCGATGTCGCAGTCATTGAGGTAGGGCTAGGAGGCCGATTAGACAGTACAAATATTATCACCCCAGACCTCAGTATTATTACAAATATAAGTTTCGACCATGTACAATTTTTAGGAAATACTTTACCTGAAATCGCCAAAGAAAAAGCCGGAATCATCAAACCTAATATTCCGGTCCTAATAGGAGAAGCCGAAGGAGAAATAAAACAAGTATTTATAGATAAAGCTCGATGTGAAAACTCTCCTATTTATTTTGCTGAAGATATTAAACCTATTATTCATTCAAGACTGGAAGATTCTGGAAAATGGATTTTCGAGAGTAACAAATATCCAAATCTTACAGGCGAACTTGGTGGTTTTTGTCAAGAAAAAAATGCAGCAACAGTTCTTGCGGCAATAGAACTATTACAGCAAATGAATTATGAAATTCCCGATAAAGCCGTATATCAAGGATTCAGGAATGTCACTAAACTTACAGGATTGCAAGGCCGGTGGCAACGTATAAATGATATTCCTAAAGTAATCTGCGATACCGGACATAACATCGGAGGAATACAATATATCGTGCGTCAGCTAAATTCAGAAAAATACAGGACTCTCCGTATTGTAATCGGAATGGTAAATGATAAAGATATAAATGGAGTTCTATCCATATTGCCTCAAGACGCCATCTATTATTTTACACAAGCATCGATACCTCGAGCACTTCCCTCTCAAGAAATGATGCAGAAAGGTTTGGCTCATGGTTTAATAGGCACACACTTCCCCACAGTAAAAGAAGCCTATAAGAAAGCTATTAACGACAGTGATCCGAGTGACTTGATTTTTGTCGGAGGTAGTACATTTATTGTAGCAGACTTGCTAAGTTTTTTAAAACAAAAATGTCTCACAACAAAGATGTGAGACATTTTTATGTCCATAAAATAAATTATTTTATCGCAATTACCTCTATCTCTACTAATGCTCTTTTAGGCAATTCTTTAACAGCCACTGCAGAACGAGCCGGAAAAGCGCCAGAGAATTGGGTTGCATATACAGCATTCATATCAGCAAAAAGAGACATATCGGCAAGAAAAACCGTTGTCTTTACAATATTATCAAACGCATAACCAGCTTCTTCCAATACGGCTTTAATATTAGAAAAAACTTGTGTCGTTTGTTCTTTAATCCCTCCTTCTACAATTTCCGAAGTAGCCGGATTAATAGGTATTTGTCCGGAAGCAAAAAGCATATTTCCAACTTCTATCGCCTGACTATACGGACCTATTGCAGCAGGGGCTGCCTTTGTCGCTATTACTTTTTTCATCTTTATTTATTTTATATTAAACATACAAAGATAATCAATAATACGAAGAAAACCGATTTGAACAAATAATAGAATTATGAATAAATATATACTAAAAAATATGTATCATTCCAAGATTATTCTATACCTGACGAAGAAGACATCAATTATGAAATGAATGTCAATAACAAGCGTTATCAAGCCGTTTTTTATCAAAAACCGACAACTATAGATTCTATAACTACTAAAAAAGAGATAAGAACTCTCCTATTATCTAAATATTCAGAAGAACAATTAGCAAATCCGACAGAAGAAATGTAATCGGATATTCTTGAGCTTTCTCTTGAATATATGACAGAAAAACTATCAAAAAAAAACAGTTTGGTTTATGATAGACGAAAAATATGGAAAATATCGCATCATAATATTCTATGAAAATTTATGCAATAGTGCAACCGGAGAAGATTTATAAAAGTTAAATTATGAAGAACATATTAATATTTACCGCCGGAATAGTTACCGGGGCAGTCTTAATGATTTTTATCTCCTTAGTCTTTGCCAGTAATTTTTCCCATAATGATATGAATCTATTTGAAAATGAAGGAGAATGTATCAGCGAAAACTCTTTTGAAGTTTTCCAAGTATTGGATTCGGGTGACGCTTTAGCAAATGAGATAGAAGAAAAATATTCAACATCATTACACACAGGTTTAGTCGTTTTATTTTTACACGAAAACGGAAAATCTTATTATGACGACCAAATTATTAAAATTCCTTCCGGAAAATGTGTAAAACAAATAGGAGTATATAAGTACCCAACAAAGGATGGATTTGAAAAAACTGTACCTATCGTTGACATCCGAAAAAAATAAACATGTTATGTTTTGGATAAAACGGCCGACACCCGATAGAAGTGCCGGCTGTTTTTGTAAAATTAGGTGTCTATCCTTTTTAGATAATAAGATTATAGTTATTTAACATTTATAGTTATTGTACTAAATCAGATAAGAAAAATGTTTCTTAGATACTGTAAAGACGACACAAAGAAAGGATCTTATTGTACACAATACAAATAGAATATCCGACATACAAAATAAAACTGCTAAATAAAAGGCGATTAGGCTTTTATTTAAAAAATATATCTTCTATATTTGACATACGAATTTCGAAAAAAGGTAAGTTATTCGCTATGAAAACACACGCTTATAACCCACACGTTTCTGTAGATTGTGTCCTTATCGGATTTAACGGAGAATCGTTAAAAGTCTTACTTACGGAACAAAGTGAAACTCCCAATAACAAAAAAGGAAGCGGTATGAAATTACCGGGACGTCCGATATTTGATGATGAAGATTTGGATGAAGCTGCACATAAAGTTCTTTTAGAAATTACCGGAATGAACGATCCGTATCTAAAACAATTTAAAACTTTCGGTGCTCCCGATCGAACCAGTAATCCGGATGATTTATCTTGGCTGGAAGAAACGACTCAAGTAAAAATGGGACGTATCGTGACAATCGGCTATATGTCGGTCATTCGCATCACGAACAAAATGAACATGAATTTTCAAAATCATAAAGTCACTTGGTGTCCCGTTCAAGAATTACCGCGCCTTGCTTTCGACCATAAAAATATTATTGAAGAAGCTATACGAGAAATAAGACGTACATCTAAACTATATCCGGCTATTTTATTCGAATTATTACCGGCCAAATTCACAGCTTTAGAATTACGTCGCCTATATGAAGTGATCTACGATAAGGAAATGGATGTAAGGAATTTTCATAAAAAAATAACTGCAATGCCCTATGTCATAGCATTAGAAGAAAAGCAAACAAATGTCGCACACAGGGCTGCCAGATATTATCGATTCGATAAAAAAACATATAACAAACTATACGGACAATATTAAAATTATCAACTTTAAATCATCATAAAGCCAATGTATTTATTAGGATATGACATAGGAAGCTCTTCTGTAAAAGCATCATTAGTGGATGCTCAAAGCGGATTATGCGTAGCTTCGGATTTTTTTCCGAAACAGGAAATGGAAATTATCGCGGTAAAATCAGGTTGGGCAGAACAAAATCCCGAACAGTGGTGGGAGAACCTGAAGTTAGCTACAGAGTCGGTACTCAAACAATCTAATATCGATGCTTCCGATATAAAAGCAATCGGCATTTCATATCAAATGCACGGTCTTGTCGTCGTAGACAAGAATCAAAAAGTATTGCGTCCGGCAATCATTTGGTGCGACAGTCGTGCAGTACCTTATGGAGAAAAAGCATTTGAAACTCTCGGGAAAGAGTACTGCCTTTCTCATCTATTAAATTCTCCGGGAAATTTTACGGCTTCAAAATTAGCTTGGATCAAAGCAAACGAACCGGAAGTTTTTGAAAAAATAGACAAAATAATGCTGCCGGGAGACTACATCGCCATGAAGTTAACAGGCAATAGTTGCACAACCATATCGGGATTGTCCGAAGGTATTTTCTGGGATTTCAAAAATGAGACCATCTCAAAAGAGCTAATGGAATACTACGGATTTGATCAAAGTTTGATTGCCTCAATCGTCCCGACATTCGGGCTACAAGGTGAGATGAATGCCGAAGCTGCAGCAACATTAGGATTGAAAATCGGTACTCCCGTTACCTACCGTGCCGGAGATCAGCCCAATAATGCACTATCTTTAAATGTTCTAAATCCCGGAGAAATCGCATCTACCGCAGGGACATCCGGTGTCGTCTATGGAATTAACGGTCATGTCAATTATGATCCTTTGTCAAGAGTCAACACTTTTGCTCATGTAAACCATGATAAAGCAAATACTCGACTCGGAGTATTACTTTGTATAAACGGAACCGGTATCCTAAACTCATGGATAAAACGGAATATAGCATCTGCCGACACATCTTATACAGATATGAATAATCTTGCTTCTCAAGTAAAAATAGGAGCTGATGGTGTAAGTATCATACCTTTTGGCAACGGGGCAGAACGCATTTTACAAAATCGAGAAATATCAGCATCCGTACATGGCATAAATTATAACATACATGATAAACGTCACCTGATGCGTGCAGCACAGGAAGGTATAGTGTTTTCATTCAAATACGGAATGGAAATCATGGAAAGTATCGGAATCGATATTCATACAATCAAAGCCGGACATGCCAACATGTTTTTGAGTCCGTTATTTAGAAATACACTTTCCGGAATCACTCAAGCAACAATAGAATTGTATGACACAGACGGTTCGGTAGGAGCAGCCAAAGGCGCAGGAATAGGTGCAGGAATTTATAAAAATGCCGAAGAGGCCTTTGCATCATTAAAGAAAATAGAGGTGATCGAACCAGAAATAAAAAATATCTCCGCTTATCAAGGCGCATATAATTTATGGAAGAAAAGACTTGAAGAGTCTATGAAATAAAAATAATAACCTTTTATAAAACAAAAAACTATGGCAACAAAAGAGTATTTTCCTGGTATCGGAAAAATTAAATTTGAAGGTGTAGAAAGTAAAAATCCGATGGCTTTCCGGTATTATGATGCTGAAAAAGTCGTAATGGGTAAAAAAATGAAAGATTGGTTGAAATTTTCTATGGCTTGGTGGCATACACTATGTGCAGAAGGTGGAGATCAATTCGGAGGAGGAACAAAAAAATTCCCGTGGAACGATTCTGAAAATCCGGTAGAAGCTGCAAAACACAAAATGGATGCAGGATTTGAATTCATGCAAAAAATGGGAATCGAATACTACTGTTTCCACGATGTCGATCTGGTCACAGAAGCTGAAACTATCGAAGAATATGAAGCAAATTTAAAAGAAATCGTAGCTTATGCTAAAAAGAAACAAGCAGAAACCGGAATTAAACTGCTTTGGGGTACTGCTAACGTATTCGGACACGCACGTTATATGAATGGTGCAGCAACTAATCCTGATTTCGATGTAGTAGCGCGAGCTGCCGTTCAAATCAAAAATGCAATTGATGCTACTATCGAATTAGGCGGAACTAATTATGTATTCTGGGGTGGACGTGAAGGCTATATGTCTCTTTTGAATACCGATCAAAAACGTGAAAAAGAACATTTAGCCCAAATGTTGAAAATGGCTCGGGATTATGCTCGTGCAAAAGGTTTCAAGGGTACGTTCTTGATTGAACCTAAGCCTATGGAACCGACCAAACATCAATACGATGTAGATACGGAAACCGTTATCGGATTCTTAAAAGCTCATGGTTTGGATAAAGACTTTAAAGTAAACATCGAAGTCAATCATGCAACATTGGCAGGGCACACATTCGAACATGAATTATGCGTAGCAGTGGACAACGGTATGTTAGGTTCTATCGATGCTAACCGTGGAGACTATCAAAACGGATGGGATACAGACCAATTTCCTATCGATAATTTCGAATTAACTCAAGCAATGATGCAAATTATCCGTAACGGCGGTTTCGGCAATGGCGGTACTAATTTCGATGCTAAAACTCGTCGTAATTCTACCGATCTTGAAGATATTTTTATTGCACACATTGCAGGTATGGATGTTATGGCCAGAGCATTATTAAGTGCAGCCAAGTTGTTGGAAGAATCTCCTTACAAAAAAATGTTGGCCGACCGTTATGCTTCTTTCGATTCAGGTAAAGGTAAAGAGTTTGAAGAAGGGAAATTGTCTCTGGAAGACATCGTAGCTTACGCTAAAGCTAACGGTGAACCTAAACAAACCAGCGGCAAACAAGAATTATACGAAGCAATCGTAAATATGTATTGCTAATTCTCACATTATTGAAGTAAGTGATAAGGGATTGTTCCCTTATCACTTTTGCATAATATCAACTTTAACTTCATTATTATCTTATTTTAAGACACTATGAACAATACAACCACAGAAGGGAGTAAATTTTATTTATACTCCATCACAGCTGTAGCAATCTTGGGCGGTCTGCTATTCGGATACGACACAGCTGTTGTTTCGGGTGCAGAAAAAGGGTTAGAAGCTTTTTTTCTTACTGCCACCGATTTTCAATATGACAAAATATTACATGGTATTACTTCTTCCAGCGCATTATTGGGTTGTGTTATCGGAGGAGCAATTTCCGGCATATCAGCATTGCGTTTAGGTCGCCGTAATTCTTTACGTTTGGCATCCGTACTGCTTTTACTCTCAGCATTAGGTTCTTATTATCCCGAATTTTTATTCTTTAAATATGGAGAAGCGAATCTAAATGTCTTGATAGCATTTAACTTTTATCGTATTTTAGGAGGTGTAGGTGTAGGTCTTGCTTCTGCAATATCTCCTATGTATATCGCAGAAATAGCTCCATCCGAAATACGCGGTACTCTTGTTTCTTGTAATCAATTCGCTATTATTTTCGGTATGTTGGTCGTATATTTTGTAAACTACTTGATTTTAGGCGACCATCAAAATCCCATTATACTGAAAGACGCACAAGGCGTTCTATCGGTAAGCCCAGAATCTGATATGTGGACAGTAAAAGAGGGCTGGCGTTATATGTTCGGATCAGAATCGTTTCCGGCAATACTTTTCGGAATTTTACTATTTTTTGTACCCAAAACTCCTCGATATTTGGTGCTGATAGAACAAGAAGAGAAAGCTTTCTCTATTCTGGAGAAAATCAACGGACAGAAAAAGGCAAAAGAGATACTAAACGATATAAAAAGTACGGTACACGAAAAAACCGAAAAGTTGTTTACTTATGGCGTTCCGGTAATCATTATCGGTATATTATTATCGGTATTCCAACAAGCTATAGGGATTAATGCGGTTTTATATTACGCACCCCGTATGTTTGAAAATGCAGGAGCTGAAGGCGGTGGCATGATGCAAACCGTGATTATGGGTATCGTTAATATCCTTTTCACTCTCGTTGCAATTTTTACAGTTGACAGATTCGGCCGCAAACCGTTATTGATTATCGGATCTATAGGTATGGCCATCGGTGCATTTGCCGTAGCTATATGTGACAATATCGGTCTTAAAGGTATCATTCCCGTTCTTTCTATTATTGTATATGCTGCTTTCTTCATGATGTCTTGGGGACCTATTTGCTGGGTATTAATTTCAGAAATATTCCCTAACACGATTCGAGGAAAAGCTGTCGCTATTGCAGTAGCATTCCAATGGGTATTTAACTA
>ERZ773139.2007-NODE-2007-length-21623-cov-17.956046_pt1 | contig 21623 bp, 21 predicted proteins | sample MGYA00580854_ERZ773139 | MGnify/ENA primary metagenome ERZ773139 (study PRJEB29015, sample SAMEA2737809) | human gut metagenome | biome: human gut; feature: human-associated habitat; material: faeces | place: China | collected 2012 ...
TTCTGTTTCATAGTCGGTAAAAGCCAAGCTCGTTCACCATCCAAATGACCATTTCAGTTCTTCTGGTCATGTTATATCATGACTCTTTCTGTTTTGCAAGGGGTGTGGAGAAAAACATACGCATTTTAACAAAAAATTATTTTCCCTTAACACATTATTTCATGAAGGCGCTCCTCTTCATTTGGCAAAGAACTGCACCCCCCTAAAATCAAAAATGCCCCCCTCCAAACCGTAATTGCCACCCTTAACGGGTTTCTATCAAAATTAGAGCCATTTGCCATGAGTCCATCGTAATTCTGAAGGAATTACGATGGACTTTTTATACCCGAATATGATAAAAATGAATTGCAGACCAGCAAATCTCTGCGGGCACAGCAAAGGAGTTCCTGCACGAAAAGAGGAAAATGCCAGAACGGAGGGCGATGATATGAGCACGAGCTTCGTAACGCAGCAAATCGATTATATCGAATCCGAGGTTTATAAGAGGATCAAGCCCCTGGGCTTCCGGAAGCACGGACGTACTCTGCACCGGTTTGTTTCCGGCGACATTTCTCAAGTCATCAGTTTTCAATGCGGTCAGGCATATCTGGATGCTACGCACCTGATGTGGGTCAATATCGGGATCCGGATCCCGGAATGCACGGAAAGACGGTTTGACGCCGTGAACAGCAGAATCTTTTCAGTCGAGCTCTGTTATGGTAATCGCGCTTCCATGACGGGGAAAGACTGTTTTCGCGGAAAACGTATTTGCAAACGGCGGGTCGTGCTTTATAATGGCAGACGGAAAGTGAGGTCATCTCCATGCTGCTCGGTTCTCTTGTCAATGGCGCCGCCATTCTCGCCGGTTCCGCCGTAGGACTGTTTCTCCGCTTTATTCTCCGCCGTTCCTCCCGCCGAAGCGAGAGCAAAAACGGGATCGGAGATCGTTTGCAGAAGATCGTCATGCAGGGGCTCGCGCTGTGCACAATGTATATCGGCATCAGCGGCTCGCTCAAGGGGCAGAATACGCTCCTTGCGATCCTCTCGCTCGTGATCGGCGCCGTGATCGGAGAAATTCTCGATCTGGACGTGGCAATGAATCGTGCCGGGAACTGGGTGCAGAAAAAAGTGACGCACCCCGGCGAGGAGGGCGCGGCCTCGACCGTGGCAGATGGTTTCGTTACCGCATCGCTTCTCTTCGGCGTCGGCGCGATGTCGATCGTCGGCTCGCTCAACAGCGGGCTGCTGGGCGACCACTCCATGCTCTTTGCCAAATCGCTTCTCGACGGCGTTTCCTCCGTTGTATTCAGCGTATCCTTCGGCATCGGCGTGCCTCTCTCGGCCATTGCCGTGTTTGTGTATGAGGCGCTCATCACACTCGCTGCCAGCGTCCTCGCTCCCCTGCTCAGCGACGCCGTGATCGCCGAAATGACCTGCGTCGGCTCACTGATGATCATCGGTCTCGCGCTCAACATGCTGGGGCTTACGAAGATCAAGGTAACGAACTTCATCCCCGCCGTTTTTCTTCCGATCCTGCTTTGCCGGTTTATGTGACGGACGCTCTTGTGTAAAGTTTGAACCTGGCTCCCTCATCAGAAGGGATTTTTCATACAGTCAAGACCACCGGCATAGCAGGTGGCTTGCACAAGCCCTATACTGGCATGTTACCGGCCGCACCTTAAGGTGCATTGAGGTTCTTCCTTTTGCACGAAATGCTCCGCTGTTATTAAAATAGCTTTTTGCCCTACGAACGCAGTTCGTGCTATAATTACCTTATCCTTTGGGATAACCTCCGTTGATTCTGTCCGTTGTCGGCTGGCGAACCTGACTTCACTCTATCATCGGAGGTTTTCTTTTTCCATCCATAAGTTGAACTCTTCGCGTCCACCGGCATAGCCGGTGGTTTCCTTTCTTATGAAGAAAAGTGTGGGCTCCCCCCTACGGGGATCCCACACTTTTTTGATCGGCCTCATTCACAGTATTTCTGCAGCTTTTTTCGGATCCGCTGCATGGTGTTGTTTACCGACTTGACGGTCTTATTCATCGCATCGGCAATGTCCTGATAGTGCTTTCCCTCCATATAATACCGAAGGACCTCTTTTTCCGACGGCGTCAACACAAGATGGATCGTCCGCTCCCAGTTTCGTATTTCCTCTTTGGCAATGATATGTTCTTCCATGTCGGGCGCCGCTTCGTCTTCGATAAGCCCCATGAGCGAGGCGTCCTCCGTATCGTCCACGGGCGCGTCGAGAGAAATGGAGGAATTGAGCATCAGATGCTTCTGCCGGTTGTATTTCTTTACGGCGGAAAGTACCTCCCGGGTGATGCAGATCGAGGCAAAGGCGGAAAACGAATCGCACTTTTCCGCATCGTATGCGTAAATAGCCTCGCAGAAGCCCAGCATTCCCTCCTGCAAAAGGTCATCCTTCTCGGCGCCCGGCAGAAAATAGGGCCGGGTTCGCTCGTATACCAGACCTTCAAAACGGCGGATCAGGTGTTCTTCCGCAAGACGGTCTCCCGCGGCGGCCAGCGCTACAAGCTCTTCATCCGACATCGGCGCATAACGGTCCAAAACGCCACCCCGCCTTCTCATAAGTAAAATCATTTGAAAACCCGATGTTCGTTTATTATCGCATATTCTGCCCGATTCGTCAATTTACCGTTCTCCCTCGGCCGGCTGGCGGCAGCATCCTCTTTCCCGGAATAAACGTCAATTATGCCTTTTGCAGAAAAAAATGGACGGCACAAAATCGTTCATGACTTTATACCGTCCATGTTGCTTTAGGTTCTGTTTGCAGGAAGAAAAACGTCGTTCACGCCGTTACAGCAGCCGGAAAAGGCTGCCCGGCGCATTGCTTTCATGGATGCCGAGCTTCTGAAGCGTGTACCAGAGCGAGACCTGGTTGCTCGTCAGGACCGGCTTTTGGAAATCAGCTTCCATCGCCGCGATCCCATCCATGACTTGGATCCCGGTACAGCTTACGAACACAGCGTCCGCATTCGCCACTGGCAGCTTCTTTGCCAGGCGGTACATCTCCGCCGTTGTTGTGCGCGGCATGCAGTTTGGGTCCGTATAGCCCAGTCCGCGGATATCCAGCACTTCATATCCGCTGTCTTCCAAAAACTGCTTTTCCGCCTGGTTGACGCTGTCGGAGTACGGCGTTGCGATGACCAGCTTGCGGATGCTCATGGCTTTCAGGGCTGCCACAAGCGCCGTGGACGTCGTTACCGCCGGGATATGCGCCGCTTTCTCCAGCTGAGCGATCAGCTTTGCGTCATAGCCGAGCCCCTGGATCAGGCTGCCGGTCGTGCAGCCGAACAGCAGAATGTCCGGCTTCGCGGAAGAGAGGATCTGTGCCGCTTCAACGCTCCGTCCCGCAAGAGCGGACAGGCCTTCTTTATCGACCTTTTCAAACAGGATCCGCTGGGTCATGACCGCCACGCCGTCCGGCACATATTCATGAAATTCCATTTCCATAGAGGTGCCGTTGGCCGGCGTGATCACGCCGAGTTTTGCTCGCCATCCGTAGTACATACGTTATCCTTTCTCTGTTTCTGTTTTATTCGGAGAATATCCAGCCGAGCTCGGCTACATCCTCGCAGTCCTCCAGATGAGACAGGGCCTCGATTGTCTTTTCGATCTTGTCCGCATCCAGCGTGGGCGCAGCCTCGATGCGGAAGCGGTCGCAGAACTCCTCATGGCTCATCATGTTTCTGGGATGGCCGGGATGACAGTCCATGCTCTCGGAATAGGTCTTTCCGTCCTTCGTGGTGATGGTCACGGTCTTCATCGGGAATTCGCCGCGCTGGAAGCCCTTGAAGCAGAGGTTGATGATATCCGGGCTGCTCTTGCCGGGTTTGACCTTTGCGGCCAGCTCGAGGACTTTCGGGTCGCGCAGCATGGAGAGATCGAACCAGTTGGGACCGGGCACGGGGTTGAGAAGATACATGGCGATCATGTAAGGACCGCTGAACTGCGCCTGCGTCAGGGAATTGAAGCCGGCCGGATCGAAGAACATGCGGCCCAGCGTCGGCGGGTCGAGAACGATCTCTTCAATGTCTTCGGGCTTGATGCCGTTCTTCGTGGTGATATTGTGGACCAGCTCAATGGGCGTCTGGAGCCACATGTTAGCCGGCCAGTGCTTTACCAGAACTTCCTTGGTCAGCCAGCGGCTGCCGAGCTCCTTGGTGTACCAGTCGCGCTTGGGCTCGCGGGTCATGTGATAGTCGAAGGAATAGGTATCATCGAAGCAGTCCATGTAGTTTTCCACGCCGGCCTTGGCCGTCAGGGCCGCCAGAATGCCGTCCTTGGCGCGGAAGCCGTGCTCATAGTGGTACGCATCGGACATGGTGATATGATGCAGATTGCTCTGCACCGGGCAGCACAGCACGCCGAAGCCGAAGGCCTGGTTGATCTGATCCGGCGTCAGCCCCATGAGCCGGGCCGCGGGCGCCACACCGGCAAACACCTGCCAAGACGTCAGGCCCCAGCCCTTGAACACGTCCTCATCCTCCGGAGGCTGCACGACCATGGCGATGCGGGTATACACCTCATACGCCGCGACGATCGCGGTGATCAGCTCCTTACCGGAGCGGTGGAAGCCCTCGGCGGCAGCCCACGACACAGGGATGACGCCGGCGGAAGGATGGCCCGTCCAGGCGCAATCCTCCCAGTCGAGAGCGTCGGCCAGCGTGCTGTTGGTAAACACTGCACTGCTCATGCTGACCTTGCCGCCGTCTACCCAGAGCGTCGCTTCCGGCTCGCCGACGCCGCAGGACTTTCCGATGGCGATCGCGTCATCGGAAAGCTTCATTCCCTTGGTGCCCAGCGCCACGCCGATCGTCTGCATAGCAAGATGCTTGGCGCGCTCCCGCACGTCCTCGGGGATGTCTTCATATTTCAGATTTGCCGTGAACTCGGCCAGTGTCTGTGTATAATTGGTCGTAATATCTTTTGCGTTTACACGATAGCCCATAATAGTCTCCTTTTTCATATACGAAAAATGCTTACGTTTTAAATTCCAAAATACCGGTACTGAAGTACGGCCAGCCGCAGCTGGACGAGATCGTCGATATGATAAATATCAAAGCCGGTGATCTCCTTGATCTTGCGAAAGCGGTACTGCAAAGTGTTCCGGTGAATAAAGAGCTTCTCCGCCGTCTGGGATACGTTCCCGTTCATTTCAAAATAAGTGAACAGTGTTTCCAGCAGGCTGTCTGCGTGATTTTCGAGCAGCTTGCTCAGAATATCGCGCTGGAGGATCGGGCGGATCTCCGGAGAAAAGCTCGCCACGATTCGGCCCAGCCGCATCTGGCTGTAAAAGTACAGTCCCTCTCCGTTTTCAGTCTTGGCTCCGATCTCTGCGGCCATCCGGCCCTGACGCAACGCCAGAGGGATGCCGGTATAATCGCCGCATTCCTCGCTGACGCCAATCAGTGCCGACACCTTGCATTGCTCCCGCAGCTCGGCATACAGCCGCGCCGCCGCCTTTTCGATCTGCCGCCGGCGCTGCGAAGCATCCGAATGCTTTCCGGCCGTCAGCAGCACGGTCTCCCCGGTATCATATTCATAGAGCAGATCCTCCTGCTCGAAAAAAATGCTTCGGATCGCCCGGTGCATCGTTTCCTTGATTTGGGAAAGCTCCAGCGGGCTCTTTTCATCGAATTTCTCGAGATTGACCTGCACCGTCAGCACGTAGCGCGGACGGGACAGATCAATCTTATAGGTGTCCGCTCGTTCCTTGATCCATTCCGGACTGCCGTACTGTCCCTGCAGCAGCCGCAGAAGGAATGCCTTTTTATCCTTGGAAATCAACTTCAGTTCGTCGCTTGCCTTTTTCCGGTCCAGCATCAGCTGCAGTACGAGCTGCGCGGTTTTGATACTCTGCTTGATCTCCTCCGGCGCACCCACCAGACCGATCAGTCCGATGCACTCCCCGTCGTAAATCACCCGTTCGCCGTAGCCCAGCTGAACCCCCTCGGGAACATTCACATAGGAGTCCGTGGCAATGTCCCAGCTCTCGATGGGCTGTCGCTCGCAGAGGATCTCGTAGGCGGAAGGATGAAACTGGTTGAGGCGGGCCGGGTCACTGCTGCCGACGATATACCCGTTGGTGTCGGTGATCGTGACCTTATAGTGGAGCGCCTCCTCCAGCGTCGCGATAAAAGGCTGTACGATTTTTGTTGTCAAAGTCATCATGGCATTTCCTCCGGGTCTTCCGCAGTTTCTTATCAGGCTTTGAAGCGCCGGATCAGTTCCTCCCGGCTGAGACAGCCCCAGCCCAGATTTTCGAGCGTTCTGCCTTCGGCGGTGAAATCGCGTCCCGCCGCAGCGGAGAGCAGCCCCACAACGCCTTCAAAGAGCGGCACCTTCACCCCCGCGGCATGCGCCACGGAGACGAAGAAGCACGTGAGATACGGCACATCCTCGGTGATATAGCGGTGCTCTAGACTGCCGGGGCCGTCCATGAGGCGGAAATAGCGGTAGTCCTCGTTCTGTACGTCCATAACGCCCGCCAGCATTCCCCGGGGCGCCGGAGATGGCTTGCAGCCCATGGCCTCATAAACACGGGCCTTTTCCTCCCAGAGCGCGTCCGTAACGTTCAGAAACCCTTCCGACAAGCCGTCGGTAAAGAGGCAGAACTTTCCGCCGCTGCGGCTGATCGCCGAGGCGTTCAGGATGCAGCCCGCGCTGTGGCAGATAAGGTTCGGGCCGTTAAAGAGCGCGTCCATCATGCTGCCGCAGGGATTGAGCTCCCAGACCTCCGCGAAGCGCTCCGCGGCCTCCGCGGCACGCTGCGGCGGGAAGGACGTCACGCCCTTCGGTGCCAGAGGAAGGCCGATCGTGGACTCCCCCGCGCCCGTCACGCGGGCGGGGAAGAAGTTGCCCGCGGTCTCGGCGGTCAGCACATCGCCTTTCCCGGCCTCTTCAAAAATCTTGTGGTACACGATCGTCGCGCCGTTGCCGGCGCCCACCAGAACGGCCTGATCTTTTGTCACCGCTGGCGCAAGTGTCCGGGCGATCTCCTCATCGCGGTTGGAGATCGTGCAGCATACGATGAGCTCCGCGCACCGGACCGCCTCCTCAATGTTGGAAGTGACGAGTGCAGGGCGCCCCTCGCAGACCTTCGTGCCCTTCGTACGCAAAACTCCGGCTTCCTGCGCAGCTTCTACTACCGTTTGATTCAAACTGTCGGTCAGATAAACCTCATGTCCTTTGGACGCGAGGATCGCACTCAGCGCGACACCGGTGCCGCCTGCGCCGATCACAGCGATTTTTTTCATTATACCAAATCCTTTCTATGGATCCAAGGGTCCATCCATATCGGGTGCGGGCCATCAGCCTGCGCTCATTATCCCAAAATAAAGTTAAAAATGCTCAGCACCAGAACGCCGGATAAGAAAATAAGCAGCGTGCCGAAGCCGGCAAATTTGACTCTTTCCTTCATGTCCGGGATCATATCGTGCGAATGGTAGATCGCAGCGGGAGAAGAGGAGCCCGGCAGGCAGTAGCCCTGCTGCACCATGAACACGACGGCCACGCAGGCGACGACCGGATTCAGGCCGCTGGCGATAACGAACGGAGCAACGATGGGGATCATGGCGCTGCCGAAGGCGATGTTGGAGCCGATCTGCGTTGCGATCAGCGGGACAAGAGCCGCCACGACGAGCGTGACCCACTTGCTGCTGCTGCCGAACAGGGGCTGGAAAACTCCGCTCAGCCAGGCGCTGATGCCGTAATCCGCCTTCGTCACCGCGGAGGCCAGCGTGATGCAGGTAGCGCACATAAAGACGCTGTTCCAGTTGATCAGGTTCTTTGCGTGGACCTTGAAGTCCAGGCAGGCTTTACCGTCGCCTTCGCCGCTGGGCAGGATCATCAAAATCACTGCGCAGATGGCATACATACCCGCATTGGTCAGATTGCTGTTCACGAGCTTCTTGAGCGGGTTGCCGGCGGGCAGCGCCGTAGCGACGATGCAGATAATAACGGTGATCATGTAAACGACGAACACGCGCTTGGCTCTGGGGCGGAGGTACTTCGTCTCTTCCGGCATGCGGTTCGTATCATAGGCCTGCAGACGGGAGAGATCCACCTTCAAAATTGGCTTGAGCAGCAGCACATAGGCCGTGATCGCAAGGAGGAAGATCAGCGTGGTCATCAGACCGAAGAGGACGAGGTTGATCTCGCCGCCGACCGCCGCGCTCCATGTCTCGGCCAGGCCGAGCTTCCAGGACGTATAGGGGATCAGGCTGTCGCCAGCCGTGCAAGCAAGCATGATGCCGGTGAAGCCGGCGTAAACGAATTTGGAATTCTTTTCATAACCGCAGCTTTCCGCAATATCCGCCCAGACTGCATACAGCAGGACCTGCAGAGGGACCGTGTAGATCACGACGGCGGAAAGGCCGAAGATGACCAGGAAGCACCAAATGTAAACGATCGGCTTGCCCTTGAACACCTTCCGGGAAAGAGACCAGCGGACGAACCATTTGCTGAAGCCGAACTCGGAAAGAGCGCCGGCAGCCAGAAACGCGCAGATGCTCTGAAACACTACGCTCTGGCCCATCATCGCCTGGATGCCATCCTTCATAGTAACGGCGCCGGACAGGCCGTAAGCGACAAAGCCGAGGATGGACGGCCACGCGATCTCACAGGTGCAATAGCCGTAGATAACGCCGAGGAATACGCCCAGCACGTTCATGCCGACCTCGGTAATACCGCCGAAGGGCGGGATCACACGGCCGAACAGGAACATCAGAAAAATCGTAATTGCGGAATGGATCACTTTTGAGACCGGATACTTGGCCTGTGCGGCAGCCTTAGCCTGGTTCATATTCAAGTACTCTCCTTCTCGTTTTAAAATAGTAAGACAGATTTGTATCTCTTTCGGATTTGAGCGTTCCAAGCGGATACATGCCTCTCTTTTGCACGGTATACAATTCGACGTTTTTTGTTCCGCCGCCTTTGGTCCGTCGACTATTTATAGGCAGTTTTTTTAACGGGTTTTATGTCATTTGACCTCAATTTTCAAGCTATATTCCTTTGCCCTATTTTTCATGCTATAATTTAACAATAATTATTCCGTCGAACAAAGGTTGTTTTGTCAATTTTGTCGAATTACAAGGCGAGCGTTCCGGGAAAATCATGCACGATCACAAGCATTGCGCCGGTCCGTCCGATGTGGGCATCCGTTACGGATGCTTCTGCACAATACGGAGCGGGACATCTATTTTAAATCAGAAAACAGGAGGACAACTATGTTTTACCAGTGCAAAATGGGGCAGAACACTCTTGAGGATGTAGTGGATAAGTTCAACATTCGTGAGCTTATTGAGTTTGAGCGTTATTGCCGCGACTACAAGCTGTGGGACGAGATGCGCCCCCTCTACCATGACGACGCCAAGATCGTCGTCTCTTGGATGACCGGCACGCCGGATGAGTTCGTGGCCGGTTCCAAACGCATGAATGCCTCCAAGGCGCCCGCCAAGCACAAGGTCTTTGATACCGTCATCTGGAAAAACGGCAACCGCGCCGTCGCCGAATGCATCACCGCCATCCAGATCCGCTGTCCCATGGGCGATGACACTGTGGATATGTCCACGCATACGCGCCTGCACTATCACGTCGAAAAGCGCGACGGCGTATGGAAAATTCTCTCCATGGCCCCCATTTACGAAAAGGACAGCATGCACTCCATGTATACGGACGGCACGTTCCACGCCAGCAAGGAAGAGCTGGATCAGTACCGTCCCTCCTATGCCAACATGATGATGCGCCAGGTGCGCTACGGCCTCACGCCCAACGGCGAGCTGGCCGGTGAAGACCGGCCCGAAAGCGTTGCCGAGCTCTACGAAGAGAGCAGCAAGTGGTTGGGCGTCTGAACGCAAAGAAATAGTTTATACAAAGGCCGCCGGAACAAAAGTTCAGGCGGCCTCAGCCTGTCGAGAAACCCGGCTGCCGTTTAGCGCCCCCTCGTCAGAGGGGGCTTTTTTATACAATGGAAACCCCGCCCCGATATGCATCGGGGCGGGGCGTTGGTTTTATTCCATGGTGAACGGGATATCAAGCGTTTCGCATATGTGCCGGACGGTGTCCTTTTTCCGCACATCGGGGATCATCACCCGCAGCTCCGGTATTTTCCCGCGCAGTTCCCGCAGCAGATACTTGGCGAGACCAAGCCTTTGAAACTGTCCCAGCACATACAGGTTTTCAACGACGCTGTTTCTTTCCGTGGCAAAGCCGCAGAGTTTTCCGAAGCGGAGCGTGTAAATTTCGGCGCCGCTTTCCAGCGCGTTTCGGATACGTTCCCGTATCGCTGTTTCCTCTTTTCTGCGCAGGGTTTCGTTCTCTTCCCGGGAAAGGCTGTAGTCGAAAGCTGCGTACCCGTTGGCGGTAAACGCGATATCGAACAAGGTCTCCGTCTCCGGTTTTTCCCTGCGGAGTTCCGCTTCTCTTCCCATAGACGCCAGAAACAGGCTGTCCGCATCCCACGAAGCATTGCTGAACCGCAGAAAGATGCTCGGAGGGAAATTTGGATCCTTTTTCTGTTTCTCAGATATCTCCGGCGGTGTTCCGTGGCCGATGACCTGCGCTTTCCGTTTTCGGAAATAGCTCATCTTGCTCTCGCAGAGGAAAACAGGCGATATGCGATTGAGAGAAATGATCTTCGCGCTTTTCAGCGAAGCGGTATCGATCCCGGAAGGCACATCGTCATACACGCCGTCGCACAGCCGGAATGCCGCCCAGTTGTCCGAGATATCCGGAACTACCGCGCTCCGAAAGCCGGTTTGGGTGAACGCCTTTTGCAGAATGATGTATTTTCCGTCAAACGCCGGAAATTGCTCCTGTGTTATGTCGGAAACAAGAGCCGCCCAGGAGCAGAACGGTTTATCCTTCGTCATCAGCCGGACGGCGATATAATCGCCGTCAGAGAAAACGCGTTCCGTTTGAAACTTCAGCCGGATCGGCTTTCGCTCCGGCAGCGGGGACAGGAGCTGCGCGCGGAGCTCTTCCAGCGCCTTATGCCGCTTGGCGAGCGCGGTTTTGCCGCTCTTCTCCCATTCGTCCAGCCCGAAGCCGGAATCGATCATGGAAACAGCGGCGGTTTTGACCGCCTCGGTGAGTATCCCCTTTTTCCACATGAAGTCCGCCAGCGAATAGATATAATTGCACCACTCTATCGTGTCGGACTCATCGCCGACGGAAGTACGCACATACTCGTCGAGCCGGCGGACAGCCTCCTCGGGGTCGTACCGGTAAAAGGCGCATTGGTACTCGGATTTCAGATCCGCCGCCGTATCGTTTCCCCAGACGCCCGCACCCCAGAAACCCATGCGCTTACTCCCCTTTCAGCGTGATCCAGTAACGCTCCAGATTTTCATTCTCGTTCGGCTCGTGCTCGGTGCTCTCGTATACGCCGCCCGCGTGCAGGATCGTCCGGCGGCTCGCCTCGTTTGTATCGAGGCAGGTGATGAGCACTTTTCGGAGTCCCATCGAGCGGCAGTAATCCAGTCCCTGCGCGAGCATCCATGAGGCGTACCCTTTCCGCCGCTCGTCCGGGCGCACCGAATAGCCGATGTGTCCGCCGTAGTGCAGGAGAAAGTCGTTGAGCGCGAGACGCACCTGCAGCATGCCGACGATGCGCCCGTCGCTCACGCGCTCGCAGACGAACTGCGTGCTCTGCACCTTCCCCTCCGGGACGGTGGCGGGGTCGGCGTACTGCGCGTTGATGGCCAGCCATTCCATCGGATCGGGCGTACGGCGCATGGGACCGGTGCCGTCCATAGAGCTTCCGGCGTCGAGAAACGCCTGCCGGTAGGAAATATATTCCGCGGCGTCCTCCGCCGTCGGGAGACGGAATTTCAGCTTTTCGTTCATGGCTCTTCCCTCTTTTCCTCTTTTGCAAATATCGTCCGCGCGGCGAACGTCTTTACCAGCGCTTCGTACCGCGGCATGTCCACAAGGCAGCTCAGCCCATGGCCCGCGCCGGGAAACGTGTGAAATTCGATCTTCTCCGGATTTGCCGCGGCAATGGCGCGGGACATATCGCACGGCACGAACCGGTCGTCCTCGCCGTGAATGAGCAGGATCGGCACCCTTGCGCTCTTCACAGCGGAGAGCGCGTCCGCCTGTGTGAGATCGGCATGGCCGAAGAGCTTCGCGCTCAGGCGCACGAAGGGATAAAGCAGCTTCATGGGAACGACCGAATCGCGCCCGACAGAGCAGATGATATCCTTCGCGCTCGTATACGGGCAGTCGGCGATCACACCGCGGACGTTTTCCGGCAGGCCGAGCGCCGACGCCATGAGCACCGTCGCCGCGCCCATGGAAATGCCGCCGAGCAAAATGGGGATACCGCCGAACCGATCGGCTGCCCAGCGCGTCCAGAGAAGGACATCATATTTCTCCATCGCGCCGAAGGTGATCGTGTGCCCGGCGCTGCCGCACTGTCCGCGTTCTTCAATGAGCAGCAGCGCGCAGCCCATAGAGCGGTAGATCTCCGCCCCGACGCTGAAATCGCGCGAGGGCGTGCCGCGGTAGCCGTGGCAGGCGATCACGAGCGGCGCGCCCGGCTTTGCCGGATAATACCGCCCCGTGAGCCGCAGCCCGTCGGCCGAGGTGATGTACACGCGCTCGCACGGCAGCGCGTTGAGCGCGTCGATGGCGCGGGATATCTCTTCCCGGTAGACCTGCATCTGCGGGTTCGTCGATATGTGATGGTCGTCGTTCTGCGCGCCGCGGGGCGAATAAAATACATAGCGGTACAGCCCATACAATCCGCCGAGCGCGGCAAGCGCCGAAGCGGACACAGCGCAGAGCGCCTTTTTCCGTTGGATCACAATCAGCCCTTCTTTCCTGCGCATTATACCACAAATCGTCCGCAGTACAATTAACATTTTCGCCCGCGCTGTTATTGACGTCTTCGCGTTATTGCGTTATAATTGTTGTGCAATATTCGTTGCGTAACAATTATAACGCAAAGAAAGAATGACCGACCATGCCGCCGAAAGCCAAATTTACCCGTCAGGAGATCATCGACGCCGCCGTGGATATTGCCCGCCGCGCCCCGCTCGAAGCCGTTACCGCGCAGGAGCTTGCGAGCGTTCTCGGCACCTCCACGCGCCCGGTGTTCACCTATTTCCGCACGCTGGAGGAAGTCCGTGCCGCCGTAGTGGAGGAAGCCGGGAAAATCTACGGGCAATACGTGGAGCGCGGCCTTTCGATGAACCCGCCGTTCAAGGGCTACGGCATGGAGACCATCCGCTTTGCGCGCGAGGAGCCGAACCTCTTCCGGCTGCTCTTTCTGTGCCGGAGAGACACCGCCGAGTTCCCGCCGACGGAAAACCACAGCGCCGATATCCGCCGCGCCATCCGGGAGACCTTCTCGCTCACCGACGCGCAGGCCGACGAGCTGCATCGGCATCTCTGGATCTATGTTCACGGGCTCTGCACGCTGATCGTCACGGGCGTGAACGACGTACCGGACGCGGAGGCGGCCCGTCTGCTCGGCGAGGTGTGCCGGGCGCTGCTCATTGCGCAGCGTGTGCCGCGCGACGCGCGGACCGCCATCGTTCCGGGCAAGAAGGTTGACGCCGGGGCGCTCGGCGAGTATATCGCCGCGCCGGATAAGAAATAAAAAAGAAACGAGAACAGGAGAACTGTCATGCTGAAAATCGAACACCTTACCAAGGCCTTCGGCGATAAGCTCGCCGTGGACAATCTTTCTCTGCACATCGCCCCGGGCGAAATTTACGGTTTCATCGGTCACAACGGCGCGGGCAAAACCACGACGCTGCGCTCCGTTGCGGGCATCCAGCAGTTCGACAAGGGTGAAATTTTCATTGCCGGACATTCCGTGCGCACCGAGCCGCTCGAGTGTAAGCGCGCTCTCGCCTATATTCCCGACAATCCCGATCTTTACGACTTTATGAGCGGCATCAAGTACCTCAATTTTATCGCCGACATTTTCGGCGTCAGCGCCGACGAGCGCGCCGAGCGTATCCGCCGCCGGGCCGCGGAGTTTGCGCTGACGGACGATCTGGCGCAGCCCATCGCCGCCTATTCCCACGGCATGAAGCAGAAGCTCGCGATCATCTCCGCATGGCTGCACGAGCCGAAGCTCATTCTCATGGACGAACCGTTCGTCGGTCTCGACCCGAAGGCCGCGCACATTCTCAAGGGCATGATGCGTGAGCACTGCGACGCAGGCGGCGCGATCTTCTTCTCCACGCATGTGCTCGAAGTTGCGGAAAAGCTCTGCGACAAGGTCGCCATCATCCGCCGCGGCAAGCTCGTCCGCTCCGGTACGATGGATGAGGTACGCGGCGACGATTCGCTCGAAGAGGTGTTCCTTGAGCTGGAGGAGGATGCGAAATGACAAAGATCCTCCTCCGCAAGCAGCTCGCCGAGATCTTCCGCACATATTTGTACGATGCGAAGAAGAACAAGGCGCGCTCCAAAGGCACGGTCATCGCCTACTTTGTCCTGTTCGCGCTCCTTATGGTCGGGCTGCTCGGCGGCATGTTCACTTTTTTGGCATTCACGCTGCGCAGCACGATCGTAAGCGGCTACGGCTGGTTTTACTATCTCATCTTCGCGCTCGCGGCCGTATGCATCGGCGCGTTCGGCAGCGTGTTCAACACGTTCTCCGGGCTGTATCTGAGCCGCGATAACGATCTTCTGCTCTCCATGCCCATCCCGGTGCATTCGATCATGGCGTCCCGGCTGCTCACCGTGTTTCTCATGGGGCTTATGTATTCCGGCGTCGTCTCGATCCCGGCGGCGATCGTATATCTCGCTACGGCGGGATTCTCGTTAAACGGTTTTCTCGGCGCGGTGCTGTTTGTGGCGCTTATCGCGGTGTTCGTACTCGTGCTCTCGTGTCTGCTCGGCTACGGCGTGGCCCGTCTCTCGCTCAAGCTCAAAAACAAGAGCTTTATGACGGTCATTTTCGCGCTGCTCTTCATTGCGATCTACTATTTCGCCTACTTCAAGGCGGGCAGCTTTATCGGCGAGATCGTGGCGAATATAGCGCTCTACGGCGAGGATCTGCACGCCGCAGCGCCTCTTGTTTTCGGCATTGGACGGGCGTTTGAGGGCGATCTTCTCTCCCTCCTTCTCGTAACGCTCGCCGTAGCCGCGCTCTTTGCGCTCACATGGTACATCCTCTCGCGCAGCTTTCTCAAGATCGCTACCGCGACCGGCAAGACCGACCGGAAGGTCTACCGCGAGACGCGCGCGAAGAGAAAGAGCGCCTTTTCCGCCATGCTCGGAAAAGAGTTCGGCCGCTTCACCGGCAGCGCGAATTATATGCTGAACTGCGGCCTGGGTACGCTTCTGCTGCCCATTTCGGGCGTTTTGCTGCTTCTCCGCGGCGGCGTTATCGCCGGAACGCTCGAGAGCGTGTTTGAGACGGACGGCGCCATGCCGGTGCTGCTCACGGCGGCGGTGTGTCTCGTCTGCTCGATGAACGACATGGCCGTGCCGAGCGTGTCGCTCGAAGGCAAGACGCTCTGGATCTCCCGGTCGCTGCCCGTCGACGCATGGACGGCGCTGCGCGCCAAATGCGGCGTGCAGCTCCTCCTCACCGCGCCGGGCGCGGTCTTTGCCGCCGTATGCTCGGCGATCGCTCTTCGCGCCGGGTTTGCCGCCGGACTTCTCATGGCGCTCTGCTGCGCGGTGTTCGTGTTTTTCTCGACGTATTTCGCGCTGTACATCGGTCTGCACAATGTGAATCTTGTCTGGACGAATGAGATCAACGTCATCAAGCAGGGTTCGCAGATCATCCTTGCCCTGCTCGCCGGGTGGGCCGCGCCGGTGATCCTTGTCTTGCCGTATATGCTCGTGCTGCACGGCAAATTTTCCGGCGAGACATATATCGCACTGCTCACGCTTGTGCTCGCGCTCGCTGCGGCGTTTTTCCGCCGCTGGCTGCGCACAAAGGGCGCGGAGCGGTTTGAAAATCTCTGATACATAGACATACGAAACGCCCGCCGGTCCATGCATTGGCATGATCGGCGGGCTTTTTCGCAAAATATTTACAGCTTTACCGGGCAGCGGTAGCGCGGCTTGCCAAGGCTCTTTTTGCCGTATTCGATCGCCTCGGCCGGGCAGCGGGTAATGCACGCCATGCAGTGCGTGCAGTTATCCTCCCAAACCGGATGGCCGTCGTGCAGCGTGATGGCGCATGTCGGGCAGAGCTTCGCGCACAGGCCGCAGCCGGTGCATTTTTCATTCACGGTGAACTGCTTGGCGTGGACGAGGAGCGGATAGAACGCTTTGTTCACGACGCCGCTTTTGAGCTTGTCGGCAGTGCTCACCTTCGGCTGCGGGAACGGCTTTCTCTCGCGGATGAGCTCCGCCAGCCGGTCAAGCATGGGATCCGCCGCGGCAACGATCCCGCGCGCCTTGGCCTCGTCCGGCACGTCAAACATCACAATATAGTTTTCCGGCATGATGACGCGGGCGCAGCCGCGGTATGTGAGATACTTCTCCGCGCAGAGCTCGGCGGCGTATTTCCCCGCTTCGCCGATCTCTCCGCCGCAGGTCATAACAAAATAGATCTCCTTGCTGCCGCGGAGCAGCGTGCGGCGCAGATGGTCGCGCACGATGTGCGGCAGCTGCCAGGCATACGTCGGCGTGCAGACGATCCACGGCGTTTCGGATTCGAGCGGCGACGTATCGTTGTGCCGGATGCGCTCCATGAGCGGCATTGTCTCCTCGCCGAGCGCGGCGGCGAGCTTCTTTGCGGCGTATTCGCTGTTTCCCGTACCGGTAAAATAAAGGATCATGGCGTTACTCCCCTTTCTCCGGCGAAAGCCGGAGGAATATTAAGTACAGTATATCACGCGCTTTGCCGCGCGGCAAGGTCATTCCGAAAGATCGATCCCCGCGGCCTTCGCCGCGAGCGTATAGAGCACCGGCTCAAACCGCACGCCGTACCAGTGCTCCGGCTCGGTGCGTCGGATGCACGCGAGGACGAACTCCGCCGCGGCCTCCGCCGCCGGGAACGGTTCATACCCGCGGCACAAAAGTCCCGTGAACGCCGAGGCGAAGAGATCCCCCGTGCCGTGGCAAGTCCGCGCAAGGCGCACGTGGCGGTAGTAGCCGCGAAACCCCTTCCCGCTCACTACGACGCCGGTCGTCTCCGGCTCGTAGCTCACGCCGGTGAGCACGACCGTGCCGACGCCCTTTTCATGCAGCGCGGCGGTGAGCTCTTCAATATACGCCTCGTCATACTCTTTGCGGTACTCCATGCCGGTGAGCAGCGCCGCCTCCGTGATATTCGGAAGCAGGATGTCCGCAGAGAACGCCAGCGTCTTCATTTTCTCCACGAACGCGGCATCAAACCCCGCATAGAGCTTCCCGTTATCGGCCATGGCGGGATCAATGATGCGCGCGCCGCCCGGCACGAGCAGCGTGTCCATGATGTGCCGGACATGGGTGATCTGCTCGCCGCTGCCGAGATAGCCGGTGTACACCGCGTCGAAGCGGAACCCCTCTTTCTGCCAATGCTGCGCAATGGCGGGCATGTCCGCCGTCAGGTCGCGGAACGTATAGCCCGCGAAGCCTCCGCCGGTGTGCGTGGAGAGTACTGCCGAGGGCAGCACCGCCGCTTCCACGCCGCACGCCGACAAAACCGGCAGCGCCACCGTGAGAGAGCACTGGCCTACACAGGAGATGTCCTGCACCGTTAAGACCCGTTTGTTCATACCGTTTCCTTTCGTTTTTTGAAAAGCCAAAAGGCTCCCCGCTTATGCGGGGAGCTTTGGCTATGCGATTTTTTACTTTGCCACAGGGACGGCGCCGGCCTGACGGATGAGGTCGTTTGCCGCGGTGCCGGTGGCGTAATCAAAGAACGCCTGTGCCGCCGGGGAGAGCGTCTCGCCCTCGCGGGTCACCAGAACGAAGGGACGCTGCACGGCGTAAGTACCGTCCAGAACGGTCTCCTCGGAGCAGTCAACGCCGTTTACCTTCAGCGCCTTGATGCCGTCCTGTCCTTCGACCGCAGAGAGAGAGGCATAGCCGATGGCGTTGGGGTTCGCCGCCACAGCGGAGATCACAGCGCCGGTGGAGGTCAGCTCCTGCGCGAGGACACACGCCTCGCTCGTGCCGGTGACGGACTCAAAGCCGTCGCGCGTGCCGCTGCCGGACTCACGGCCGACGCAGGAGATCGCAAGGTCTTCGCCGTCGAGCTCGTTCCAGTTCTTGATCTCGCCCTTGAAGATGGCGGCGATCTGTTCAATGGTCAGATCGTCCACGGGGCAGTCCTTGTTGACGATGATCGCGATGCCGTCGAGCGCGACGACCGTGCCGGTGAGACCGGTCTCGCTCGTCTTGAGCGCGCGGGAGGCAAGGCCGATATCGCAGCTGCCGGTGCGGGCAGACTCAATGCCCGTGCCGGAGCCGGTGGGGTCATAGGTAACGCTGACGCCGGGGTTGTCGTTCATGAACTGCTCGGCGAGGATGTTGACGACCTTCTCCATCGAGGTGGAGCCGTTCGTGGAAACGCTGCCGGAAAGAGCGGCGGGCGCTTCGGAAGCGGGAGCCTCGTTCGCCGGAGCGTCCGCAGCGGGGGCGTCCGTAGCAGGGGCAGCAGTAGGATCGGCAGCCGGGGCAGCAGCGCCGCAGCCCGCGAGCAGCGCGAGCGTCAGTACGGCGGCCATAGCCAGCGTGAAAATTTTCTTTGCTTTCATAATAGATTCTCCTTTTTTCAAATCATTAACCCTTCGGTACGACGTAAGCATACCGCCGCACGGTAAAATCCGTTACCGCAGTTTCGTAAAATGATTGTAAAAAGGAGAACGCGCGGAACGAACGGCATCCGTCCCGCACGGCTTGCGGAAGTGTCTTTTCAACTACACTACGCTCAAACGCAACGACAATCCCGGTGCCAAATCTACACTACTATCACTTGGGATTACACTACTCTCAAACTCGAGCTGCACATGGATCATGCGCAGGAACGTTTTACTACCACTTGGGATTACACTACTCTCAAACTCCCCATCCGGTTGAGCGAGTACCGGAAGTGTTTTACTACCACTTGGGATTACACTACTCTCAAACAGGGATACTACTTTGAGAACATCCCCGCCGGTTTTACTACCACTTGGGATTACACTACTCTCAAACCACTCCATTCTTATTTGTCGGGGCGGTTGCGTTTTACTACCACTTGGGATTACACTACTCTCAAACGGCTTGACGCGGCGCGGTGTGCGGGGCTTGGTTTTACTACCACTTGGGATTACACTACTCTCAAACCTCGGAGTTGGTAGTTTCGGTTTAAATGAAGTTTTACTACCACTTGGGATTACACTACTCTCAAACTACCAGAAGAAGAATTGATTTTATTCCAGAGTTTTACTACCACTTGGGATTACACTACTCTCAAACTTCGCAACGTCTACCTTGGTCGCCTCCGTCGTTTTACTACCACTTGGGATTACACTACTCTCAAACCAGCGCGGCAGGGATTTTGAACAGGTCGAAGTTTTACTACCACTTGGGATTACACTACTCTCAAACTCCGCGACGCGTCTAACGAGCTCGTCAACTGTTTTACTACCACTTGGGATTACACTACTCTCAAACCGGGTGTCCCGGTCTGTAGGCGTTTTCCTCGTTTTACTACCACTTGGGATTACACTACTCTCAAACCGCACCTCCCGATCAGCGTTTCCAAGATCTGTTTTACTACCACTTGGGATTACACTACTCTCAAACTGAATAACTGCCGCGCTTGCAGATGTCCGGGTTTTACTACCACTTGGGATTACACTACTCTCAAACCGCCTGAAAACGTGCCTTTGGGTATGATTAGTTTTACTACCACTTGGGATTACACTACTCTCAAACTTGCACATGGCGGTGATCGTCTCATTCTCCGTTTTACTACCACTTGGGATTACACTACTCTCAAACTCCGTGATGCGTCCAACGAGATCGTCAATTGTTTTACTACCACTTGGGATTACACTACTCTCAAACCGCAGGGTCTCGAACGTTTTTGGATGCGTGGTTTTACTACCACTTGGGATTACACTACTCTCAAACGTAGTAGGAGGACGAGCGACAGGCAAGACAGTTTTACTACCACTTGGGATTACACTACTCTCAAACAGCGCTATCTATTTCATGTTGCGGCTGTTTGTTTTACTACCACTTGGGATTACACTACTCTCAAACAAACGATGAACCGAAACCGAGAGCTCGACGGTTTTACTACCACTTGGGATTACACTACTCTCAAACCAGAGAGGTGGACGGCATTGAACGACATACGTTTTACTACCACTTGGGATTACACTACTCTCAAACACTTGTTTTGTTCGCGTCGGTGATTTCCTTGTTTTACTACCACTTGGGATTACACTACTCTCAAACCCGGCACGGCTCCTATTGATAACCTCGATAGTTTTACTACCACTTGGGATTACACTACTCTCAAACTGGAGGTGAAGGAAAAGTCTCAAAATTTTGGTTTTACTACCACTTGGGATTACACTACTCTCAAACCGCCTCCATCCTCTATATGTTTCAAGGTCTGTTTTACTACCACTTGGGATTACACTACTCTCAAACCTCGGGCACATTCGAGAAAGCAGCAGAGAAGTTTTACTACCACTTGGGATTACACTACTCTCAAACAGCAAAGTAACGACGATCAATACGACGACGGTTTTACTACCACTTGGGATTACACTACTCTCAAACGTCCTCGCCATAGATGAGATCGTCGGTGTAGTTTTACTACCACTTGGGATTACACTACTCTCAAACACATGATTGTTTTTGGACTTTCTCTTTCTGGTTTTACTACCACTTGGGATTACACTACTCTCAAACACCCGCGAGGTCGTTATGCTAACACGTTCTGTTTTACTACCACTTGGGATTACACTACTCTCAAACAAGCTCGGTAAACGGGATTGCTTTCTTGAAGTTTTACTACCACTTGGGATTACACTACTCTCAAACGCTCTTACAGCGGCTCCGGCGGCGGGAAAAGTTTTACTACCACTTGGGATTACACTACTCTCAAACCCGCAACAGAAGCGGTTTGTGCAGGAATATGTTTTACTACCACTTGGGATTACACTACTCTCAAACCAAATTGCCAGGGTGTCCCTGTGGCATTTGGTTTTACTACCACTTGGGATTACACTACTCTCAAACGCCGAGCCGCTTGACTTCTTCGACCGTTACGTTTTACTACCACTTGGGATTACACTACTCTCAAACAGGAAATTGCCGACGAAGCCGACGTCCCCAGTTTTACTACCACTTGGGATTACACTACTCTCAAACTGTAGCTCCTAATGAATTGAATAGAGAAGTGTTTTACTACCACTTGGGATTACACTACTCTCAAACTGGCGCTTCGGCACCATCTCCATATTTCGCGTTTTACTACCACTTGGGATTACACTACTCTCAAACCTCAAATTTCAAAACGGCAGGTATTTCGTTCGGAAAAATGGGAAAACTCGCCGTTTTCCTACGGTTTGGAGCAGCACTCCGACACTACAACAGAGTATCCGGCGGCAGCAAAACGATTATAGCACATGAATCAAAATTCGCAAAGGTCTTTGTCGATGATCCGCACCTCCTCACAGGTTCTGACAGGCTCTTTCTGTCCGCT
>ERZ773139.2025-NODE-2025-length-21477-cov-4.017972_pt1 | contig 21477 bp, 15 predicted proteins | sample MGYA00580854_ERZ773139 | MGnify/ENA primary metagenome ERZ773139 (study PRJEB29015, sample SAMEA2737809) | human gut metagenome | biome: human gut; feature: human-associated habitat; material: faeces | place: China | collected 2012 ...
TCTGGGCGGCGATCGTCACCTCCTGGGATTTATAGCCCAGGTAAGAGAAAACCAGCACGTTGCCTTTCTTGACCGGAATCGTGAACGCACCCTTCAGGTCGGTAGAGACACCCTGCGTCGTACCCTTGACCACGACGTTGGCACCGATAGCCGGCTGATCGTTCTCATCGACGACCTTACCCGTTATCTTGTTCTGGGCCGACGCTGCGAAGGCCAGCATCAGGGCGAGAAGGGTCAGCGCCCCTCTCAGCCCGAAAGCCCGGTTTATCATGTATTTCATAGGTTTCATGTTCAGTTAGGTTAAAAATTCTCGTCGAACCAGACGGCCACGTAGATAAAGGTCTTGGTTCCCGACGCATCGAGCTCCGAGAAGGTTCCGGTCGTCGTGTAGGGAGCCTGGAAGAGCAGCACGCCGTTGGCGTAAGCGCCGTCGAGCATCCACTTGTTGGCCGAAATATACATCCTGAAATCGGTGCCGCAGTCGATGTATCCGAGTTTCGCTGTCAGATTGGAGGCGACATCGGCGCTCGTTATCGCATAATACGACATCGGCTCACGAGAACCGGGATTGACGGTGCTGCCGAAATAGGAGGCCCACATCCGATAGATAAAGGCGTCCGTCGGAGTAGTTGCAGACAGGGTCGCGCTATTGCTGATGTGCGATGCCGGACCGGCGAAATTGTAATAGAAGATATTGCGTTTCAGCGAGATCATGAAATTCGACTTGTCGGCATTGATCGTCGGAGCCTCCGAATAGCCGCCCGTACGCGGGTTGACCCGGAAAACCATCGGCTTGTAAACCACGACTTTGTCGATGTCGGTCTGCGTCTTCACGAAAACGTAGGTAGAGCGGGTAATGGCCGTTTCGCCCGTACCGATCGTAGCATCGACCTTGACGACGCCGATCTGGCCGGCACGGTCGTTACGGAACGTCAGGTGCAGCGTACCATCGTCGGTGACATAGGACTTCGCAGCGGCCGTCCGGAACGGATTGTTGTGGACATAGGTCATCTTGAAAGTGACCGCCCGGCCCTCGAAATCCTCCTGAGCCACCGGAATATCCACAATGGAGTCGTCGCTCGCGGTACCCTGCATGTCGAAGACGTGCTGATCGGCGTTGGTCGTCCAGTCCAGACCGAGGTTATTGCCGTAGCTGAATGTCGTAAACATGTTCGGGTTCTCGGTCACGGTCAGTGCGAGCATCACCTCGACAGGCGTTTCGCTCTTCATGTTCGAAGCCCGGACGGGAATCTGGTAAACACCCGGATCGGCCGTAATTCCGCGCAGCGAGGAGACCTCTCCCGTCGCTTCATCGACTGTAAGCTGGCCGGCCAGCGCCGCGGGCACGTCGCCCAGCGAGAAGCTCACCTCGTCGCCGACAAAACCGTCGGCCTTCGGAGCCGTGAAATTCGTACCTTCGACCACTTCGACGGGAGCGTAGGAGAAGGTTTCGGGCTCGATCGGGGCGATGTATTCGATCACGGTCAGCGTATAGGCGCCTTCGAAATCGGCCGAACCGAAACTGTTCGTCACCGTCAGATCGAGCGTATAGGAGGCATCGAGGGGCAGTTCGTTGCCGGCATCGACCGAAATGACTCCCGTTGCAGGGTCGATCCGGATCTTGTCGGTCGTCTCGAAGCCTTCGGCCGGGGTCACCTGTTTGATGGCCCACACGACCTCGTCGGGCGAACCTTTCAGCGTCGGCGTCGGGCCCTGGAAAGCCATATTGTACTCCATGCGCCCCGAAGCCGAAGGATAACGGATTTCCAGCGGCTCGCTGGTGATCCGCGCCGTCAGCAGATTTTCGTAAACCGTAGCTCCGGCATAGGTGGTGATGCGGATCGGCAGGGGGTAATCGCCCGGCATGATCTCGCCCGAGAAGTTCGCGTTGAGCGTCACGACGCCTCCGCTCGAAATGGCGAAATACTCCTCGCCCTCCGCCTGCACCAGCGCATAGCCGAGAATCGACACCGACTCGCCCACCGGCGTCACCGTGACCGAAGCCTCGGAGGTCTCCAGTTCGGCGTAGGGAATCACGAGCGTCGGCTCGCTCACCTCGATCGCCTCGGGCGTGGCAGGAACCATCCGCACCACGAAAATATCCTTGAAACGGTAGAGACCGCCGCCGGCCCGACACGCAATGGTCAGTTTATAGGTGCCGGGATCGAGGTCGTCCGTATTCGAGATGCTGACCATACCGGTATCGGCACCGATCGAGAAACACTCGGTGACGACGGATTCGTCGTCGAGCGTGACGCCCGCGATCGAAAAGTCGGACGGCGCGGGGCCGTAGTAGGTCGGGGTGCCCGACACGAAGTTCATCGAAGGACCGATGTCCACGACCGTCGGGTAGAAGAGCTGCAAATCGCCGCTCTTGGTATCATCGTCCTCGCAGGCCGCGAGCGCGACCGCGCAAAGGACGGTCAGCGCTGCGAAACATACGTTTCGAAACAGGGATTTCATAGATTATTGCGGTTTTAAGGTTACAGAGTATAGGACAACGCAGGATAGGAAACGCCCCCGACCTGCACGCGGACCGAACCGCCGCTCTCCGACCAGTCGCCCAGCGTGATGACGACCGTCTCGGCCGAAGCGTCGGACGTGGGCAGCAGCACCGTAGCGTAACGCACGACGGGTTCGTCGGCCGTCTTTTCGAGGTTCAGCTGGTAAGCCTTGCGCTCCGCGGTCTGGTTGATGTTGTAGGAGACGAAGCCCGTTTTCTTGACGAATGCCCCCGTCTTGCTTCCCCGGGTGCGCACCAGCAGGTTGTTGCCGTCGGAGAACGCCGTGTGGAAACCGCCCTCCTCCGGGTCGTACACCACCTGCGAGTCGTCCCCCTCGGTGATGTTGAAGTTCAGGTTGACGGTGCCCGCAGCCGTGCCGTAAGCCTCGTCGAGGATCACATAGAACTTGTCATCGACCATGAAAATCGTACGGCGGTGGGTCAAACCCTCGTAGGAGGGATTCTCCAGCACCAGCGCCTCGTACCAATGGCCCGAACCCGACCTGGAGAACTCTTTGAGCAGCTTGCCGTCGCTCGAAACGTTCGCGTCGCCGAGCGTGACGGTGTTGTGGGCCGTCGAAGCGGCGTACTTGCGCCGGTCGGCATTCGACGAGGAGGTGCCTCCGTAGGAGAAGCAGCCCGAGTCGGGGAAGAAATTGCGCCCCTTGACCCACAGTTCGAACGTGTTGTTGTCGTACTGGCGGTGCCATTGCTCGGAGGGACCGTCGGGGGTGTTTTGCAGCACCATCATCATATCGGAGGTCGTCCAGCCCGAGCGCATCACGTAATAACCGCCGTCGGGGAAGGTCTTGACCTTGGTTTCGGGCATCGTGCCCTCGGCGCCGCCCGTCGCCATCCACAGCATCTGCTGATTGTCGGGGAAGAGGTTATAGTAGTTGGTGAGATTGCGTCGAAGTACACTGGCAGTCCACGTGGCACGGCGCGTGTCGGCCATGTTGGGCACCGTATAGTCGGGATAGATCATGTTCATCACCACGTCGGTCATCTTGCGCATCGACTCGACGTAATTCTCCGGGAAGCGGCTCTCCTCGCCGTTGCGCTGCGCCACCTCCAGCGAAACCCGGAAATCCTCGATGCCCGAGATGTGGTAGTGCAGGTCGCCGTCCATCAGCCAGCCGTCGGGGAAATACTGCGCCGTCACCTCACGGCTCAGCACGCTCGTACCGCTCTGCTTCCAGGCCGAAGCGTTCTTCAGCTCGGGGAACAGCATGCCGGCGAATGTCACGGCCTGAGCCTGGGTGATCAGATGGTTGGAGGTCGTCGAATAGTTGTTCATGATGTGGTTGGCGTGCTCGTCGAGATGGGTCAGCACCTCGGCCAGCCACTCGACCGTAACGGAGGGCGACTGCTGGTAGTACTCCAGCAGGGCGCACTGGTCGATCAGGCGGGCAGCCACGTCGAGCGGACGCCACGAAGCGTGATTGGTCACGTCGGTCCCCTGCTCGGGCTTGGGATTCTGTTTCAGCCAGTCGCCGTAGACCTCGATCCAGTTCAGCGCGTATTTCTCATCCGCCGAGGCGTAGTAGGTCTTGGCCTGCGGAACCATCCATTGGTGGCGGTGGAGCTGATAACGCTGCTCCTGCTCCCTCGTGGGCCAGATCGTCCAGTCGATGCCCGTGCCCTCGGAATTCAGGTAGGAATAAGGCACGTTGGACTCACCGGCATTGGGATCGAAGTAGTTGTTGACATAGAAACGGTAGTCGTTCTCGCGGAGCGCGTAATCGGCCCAGCGCTGCTCGTTGGCCGTGGGCGTCACGCTCGAAAGATCGACATTGGGATTCAGCCCGTGCGTACGCGAACGGTAGTAGTTCATCAGCTCCTCCAGCGCCATGTAGTAGTCGCCGATGTCGTAAGCGCGCTTCACCTTCGTCAGACCGCTGTAATCGAGATTCAGCACCTCGAACACGCTGGCGTCGATGCCTTCGTTCATCGACCCCGAGCCGCTCTCGACCCACTCTTCGGCCCGCTTCATCTCGGGGAAAATCGTACCGGCGCGGAACACGGCGTGCGCCTCCGCAGCCTTCGTATCGACATCCTCCGAATAGTGCGTCCTGACATGCTCGGCCTGCTCGGCGAGATTCGCCAGGAACTTCGAAAGCAGCTGCGGCGTGAAAGAGGTCGATTGCATGAAATAATAGAGCAGATCGCACTGGGCCTCGACACGGCAGGCCACATCGGCCGGACGCCAGGCATACAATGCCTCGCGCGACTCCTCGGGCTGCGAGGCGGGATCGGCGTCGTAGTCCACGTCGCCCGTCGGACGGGGATATTTCCCCAACCAGTCCTCGTAGACCGTCACCCATTCGGAGGCATAGGTCTCGTCGAGCGACGTGCGGTAAGCCTTTCCCTGCGGGACCATCCACTGATGGCGGTGTACGCGGTAGCGCTGTTCCAGATCGCCCGTCGGGCAAACGGTCCAGTCAACGGCCCGGGATTTCAGGTAGGAATAAGGCACGTCGCCGTCCATGTAACCCTCAACGTAAAAACGATACTCGTTGGCGAGGAGCGCCTGATCGGCCCACACCTGTTCCTCGGCGGAGATCGAGGGTGCGATCAGGTTGACGTTGCCGTTGACCACGTCGGTCCGGCCACGGTAGTATTCCAGCAAAGCCTGCGCCGCCAGGTAGTACTGGTCGGACTCGTAGTAAGCCTTCACGGCGGCAAGACCGGGATAATCGAGGTTCAGAGCGCTGAACACGCCCGCTTCGATCACGCTGTTGTCGGGAATCGTCGGCTCCGTGGAACCCGTTCCGCTGCCGTTGTCCGATCGTCCCAGATCATCCGACAGACAGCCCGCCGAGAACAGGACTGCCACGATGAATCCGAACGCCGAAATTTCAGTAAAAATGCGTTTCATAGGTTATAGGTGATTTTAGGTTTTTTCAGAACCGGCGCCAGATCCGCCGCGGGTCGAGGCCCCGCAGCGACAGGTAACGCCCGATGGCTTCGAGGTAGTAGTAATCCGCATAGTTGAGCGGAGTGTCGATCTCGCTGTCGGCAGGCAGGTGGCCGACGCTGTGCATCAGGATGAAGCCGCCGTTGGTGCCCTTCCCGGCCAGATAAGCGTCCGACGAAAGGTTCATCAGCAACGTTTCGGCATAGTCGAAGTACTTCCGGCCCTCGGCCTCGGGAACCATCGTCGAAAGCTCGAACAGAGCCGACGAGATCACCGCAGCGGCCGAAGCGTCGCGCGGAGCGTCGGGAATGTTCGGGGCGTCGTAGTCCCAATAGGGAATCCGGTCGGCGGGGGTGTTCGGATGGTGCATGATGAAGCCGGCGATCCGCTCGGCATGTTTCAGGTATTTCGCGTCGCCCGTCTCGCGGTAGCACATCGTGTAGCCGTAGAGGCCCCACGCCTGTCCGCGGGCCCAAGCCGAGGAGTCGGAATAACCCTGGAACGTCCCCCGGCTCTCGACCGTGCCGTCGTCGTTGTAGCTCACGACATGGAACGAGCTGGCGTCGTCGCGGAAATGGTTCTGCATCGTGATGTCGGCATGGCGGACCGCCACGTCGCGGTAGACGGGATCGCCCGTGTGCTTCGAAGCCCAGAAGAGCATTTCGAGGTTCATCATGTTGTCGATGATGACCGGGTAGTTCCACTCGCCGAAATCCCACGAACGGATCAGCCCGATGCGGGGATCGCAGCGCGAAACGAGGCTCTTGGCGGCCTCGACGATCACCTCTTCCGAATGCCGGTCGTGCAGCGTCTGCATCTGCTGGCCGAAGCTGCAAAAGACCATGAAGCCCAGGTCGTGCGTCCCTTTATAATATTGTATGCCCTCCAGCCGTGCGGTGTATTTCTCGGCTTCGGCGAAGAGTTTCTCGTCGCCCGTGAAGCGGTAGCACTGCCAGAGCGATCCGGGGAAGAATCCGCTTGTCCAGTCCTTGGCATCTACGGCCCGGAATTTGGGCATCAGCGAACGGGGAAAGCAATTCGTCGTGTCGAGTTCGGCGGCAGCGTCCAGCAGCTGGCTGTCGGCGACTTCGAGGGCGTGTTTCAGGGATGCGATCTTCGGATCTCGCTCCGCAGAGCACGCACCCAGCACGAACAGAGAGAGGAGACCCACAATGGGGAGAAAATTTCTTCTCATGAGCGGTTCAGGTTTTTTGTTCAGGTTTTACATGTTTCGGTAAGCAAAATTACCGATAAGCCCCCGCAAGCACCCTGAGAATTGAAGAATTGATTTTAGAAACCGCTCAAATAAACTTTGAATTTGTGCAATCGGATGCGGAATTTGTCCAAAAACGGCCCCGGAAAGCCCTCCGGCGAGGTCGGGACAAACGCCGCGCCCGGGCCGCAAAGGGCAAGAAAAACGGGAGTTCCGCTCGCAGAACTCCCGTACGACATATCGCCGCAGGCTATTTCAGCGGCGAATCGGGCTCCCGGGACATCACCAGATAGAACATCCGGTCGAGAAACGCCGGGGCGAATTTCTTCACGAAATGCGTCGCGCGCCCCTCGATCTCCATCAGGCAGAGGCGTTTGCGCCGGAGGATGCCCTTCGCCACGATGCGGGCGACCTGCTCAGCGGTCATCATCTTCGCCTCGTCGCGCGGAGTTTCGCCCTGCTGCGACCCGTCGGCCGTCAGGGCCGAGAAACGGACGTTCGAGGCCGTGAATCCCGGGCAGGCGATCATCACGTGCAACCCCTTCTTGAGGTTTTCGATGCGCAGCGTTTCGAGGAAGCCCGTCATGGCGTATTTCGAAGCCGAATAACCCGTGCGGCCGGGCAGTCCGTGCAACCCGGCGACGGACGAAATGCCGACGACCGAGCCTTTCGACGCCTGCAAGTAGGGCAATGCGTATTTGCAGCAATAGACCGTACCCCAGAAATTGACATCCATCAGCTTGTGCAGCACGTCGAGCTCCACGTCGTCGAAGATCGCGCGCATCGAGATCCCCGCGTTGCAGATCAGCACGTCGATGCCCCCGAACTCACGGACGGCGGTGTCGATCAGCTCCTTGCATTCGGCGGGCTTCGTCACGTCCACGCCGCAGTAAGCCGCCCGGCCGCCCGTCGAGCGGATGTCGCCCGCCAGAAGCTGCAATTTCTGGACGCTGCGCGCCCCGAGCACCACCTTCGCGCCCTGCGCGGCATACTCCTTCGCCATCGCCTCGCCGATGCCCGACGAAGCCCCTGTGATGACGATGACCTTATCCCTGAGTGTTTTCATACTGTTCGTTTATTTCGATTTCCAATGTGTCGTAAGCCAGATGCACCCCTTCGGGAAGCATCGTCTCCGTCGCGGCATGCAACCCGATCTCGTGGGACATGTGCGTAATATAAGCCTCGCGCGGCCCGACGCGGCGGATCAGCGCCAGCGCCTCTTCCAGGTTGAAATGCGACGGATGCACGGCGAAGCGCAGCGCATTGACCACCAGCACCTCCGCCCCGCGGAGCTTTTCGACCTCGGCATCCTCGATGGTCTTGAAATCCGTGAGATAGGCCAGCGGCCCGATGCGGTAGCCCGTGACCCGGAAGCGTTCGGAGTGGCGCCCCGAAACCGGGATGATCTCCACGCCCCCGACCGCAAAGGGGTGCGCCACGTCCACTTCGTGCAACTCGATCTCCGGGACGCCGCGGTATTTGTCCTGCGCAAAGGCATAGTCGAAATCCTTGCGCACGCACGCCAGCGTCTGCGGCGCAGCGTAGATGTGGACCTTGTGGATGGTCGGCGGATAATCGACGAAATTGAAAGCCCGCACGTCGTCCAGCCCGCCGATGTGGTCCTTATGTTCGTGGGTCAGCAGGATGGCGTCGATATGGCGCACGCCCGTGCGAAGCATCTGGTAGCGGAAATCGGGCCCGGCGTCGATCACCAGCCTCACGCCGTGCGTCTCGACCATGGCCGCCGTGCGCAGGCGTTTGTCGCGCCGGTCCGCCGAGGTGCAGACCTTGCAGCGGCAGCCGATGACAGGTACGCCCTGCGAGGTTCCGGTTCCCAGAAAGGTGAGTTTCATGGTTACAAAGATACGAAGAAAATCGGATAAAACGGGGCGAACGGGGGCGTAATAATGTAAGTTATTGAAATGCAGAATCGCAATGGGTAGAACCTCAGTCCCTTGCCGAATGGCCGGAATGCAGGATTTCGAGGAGTCGAGCGAGGTTTTCGTTACTTATCCGTTGCCTTTTTCGTGTCGGGAAAGAGGCAGTCGAAGCCTCACCTCCACCTTACGAAAACGGTTCTGTACTTCGAGGAACACCGTTTTTCTCACGAAACTCCACGACAAAGATAGTCGTTTTATTCGGAGTTTCTCGAAAAGACGGTTTCCGATGTAAGGGCATAGTATCTTATTCTATGTTTCGCTTCGTTTTTCATAGCTTCAAATAACTCTATATCAACGTTTTCATTAAGCCGAAAGCAATCGAGTTGACTCGAATTGCTGAGGCGAGAAAACGTCTGTCGAAGACGAACTAATTTTGTAAACGGGTAATAGAGTTATGAATCAAGATGATGTAAAGGTCGCGTTCTACCTTAAAAAGAACGAAACGAATATCGAGGGTCGCTGCCCCGTTATGGGTCGTTTGACTATCGGCCGTTCGGAAAGCGTGTTCAGCGTAAAGATGCTCACATCATGTTCGTTGTGGATGTCTGGTCGCGCCAAAGGCAAAAGCACCGAGGCTGTCGAAATCAACCGTCGGTTGGACGAGCTGCGTGCTTCGGCTATCAGTATCTACCGCGAACAGTCTGCCGTTCGTGAGCGGGTAACGGCAGAGGAGATCAAATGCCTGTTGTTGGGTATGGCTTTCGGGCAGGAGACGCTGCTCGGTTACTTCCGTTTGTATATCGAACATTTCGAGAAACGGGTGGGCGTGAATCGCACGGCCAAATCGGCACACACTTATCGTTGCGCTCGCGAACATGTCGAACGGTTCCTGTCGGAGCGGCTTCGGCTGTCGGATATTCCTTTTTCGGCTTTGGATCGGTCGTTCATCGACAAGTTCGACCTGTACCTGCGCACGGAGCGGCAATTAGCTCCGAACACGATAGTATTATATATGTCACGCCTGCATACGGTTATTCAGTCAGCTAATCATACAGTCATACGTTCGACTGTATGATCGTTTGATCGGTTATACATGCATACAGTCATCTGTATGTTCACCTATACAGTCGATTGTACATGTATTCATGTATTCAGTCAAGCAGCCGGCCAATAGATATTTCAGCTATCCGACCAAGCGGCCATTCGATCGTTCGGTCGGCCAAATCATCGTACGGCCGAACACTTCATCCTGTTTCGACCCATTGTTGTTTGTGGCTTTGAAACGGCAGCAAAAGGCATTGTCCCCAAAGAACCGAATCGCAGAATCGGTCGGTATCTTTGTCGCTGTAACGATTCCGACGTAGATGGAAGCCGCCTTGCCCGTTTTTACGGCGGCCGGTTCGATAGTCCGTCCGATGGGCGGACGGAACGTATTTGCAAATGGCAAATAGCAAGCTGTGTTTTCTGCTGCACAAAAAGTTTTTTGCAGCGGAAAACAGCTTGCCCGCAAGGGGATGAAAGCACCTCCGAAGTCGGCGCTTTTCGACAGGCGGCTCCGCCACAAACGAATCGCAATTTTCAGCAACCGGCGAGGCGATGGCCTCACCTCAAAAATTTCGATTATGGAGAAAAACAGACCGACCCGCAAAGGTCAAGGGGGACGCCCCGCGAAAGATAATCCGGCGATTTACCGCTTCTCGGTAAACCTCTCGGCCCAAGAATACGCCCGATTCCTGACGATGTACGAGCAATCGGGACTGTTATCAAAGGCGGCTTTTATCAAGGCAAGGGTCTTTGGAGACGTGTTCCGAGTGATAAAAACCGACCGCGGAACGCTGGAATACGTAGCGAAACTGACGCAACTGCACGCTCAATATCGGGCGATCGGAGTCAACTACAATCAAGTCGTCAAAGAACTGTGTACCCGTTTTTCGGAACGGAAAGCATTGTCACTGCTCTACAAGCTGGAAAAAGTGACCATGCAGCTCGTCGATATCAACTCCCGGATCGTCGCGCTTTCCGAAGAGTTCCGACGTAAATATTGAGCTATTTCGTCCGACGTTGCCTTTCCCGATTCATTCGCGCCAAAAGCACCTCTCTCAATTCATCGAGATAAGGCGTTTGCCTGTTGCGGATACGCATATCGCAAAAGGTTCGTGAATAGTTGGGATCCAACTTGATATTGAAAACCGTAGCGATATAGTCGAGCAGATGATTCATCGGAACGTTACCGAATGCTTTGCAGCTGTCCCAAGCGAAGATTTGTTCGAGCAAATCGGTTTTCGAGCGGCCCCACGTAAGCCGGACGCACGGTAAATTCTCGGGACGTTGCAGCTCCGACGTTTCGATCTCTTTGGAAAGATAGTCCGCCAATCGTTCGTTGGCCATGATGCGTGCCGCCATGAAATCGGCGTTCGTCGAAAATTTCGGGTCGCGTTCGTAGTAGAACGATTCGAGGTAAAGGGCCGCATTCGTTCGATTACGCAGATAATACAACGAATCCAAGTGCGTCATGCCGGAACGGTAATAGCGCACGAAATCGGAGTGCTTGTCGTTGTAACGGTCGATTGCCTTGATTTCGTCGTGCAAATAGGCGTATTGCGATTCAATACCCACAGGCCGATTCATCTCGATGTTATAAACTTTGCGATAGTAAATCAGGTGGCAATACAACCGAGGCTTGATCGTTTTGAAAAACTCGATCTCCTCTGCTTCGCTTTCGAACGTGTAGCTCGATACAAGCTCCCTCAACCGCTGAAAGGCATCGCCCAATACGAGCGATGCCTCCAACGATTTTTTCAAGATATTCAGATCGGAAGATTCGATCTTCCTCAAGCGACCTGCAAGCTCTTTTTCAAGAGAGACAACAAAAGTTTTCATTCTTGAAATCATATGGTCCCTATTCAATTCCACCTCCTAACGCATGATAGAGCGAGACGATGCCCTGCAATTCGGAGAGACGGTCGGAGATGGCGGAGAGCCGGGCCGAAAGCAAGGTTTGTTGTGCCGTCAGCACTTCGAGATAGGTCGTCGAACCGTGCCGCATCAGCAGCTGCGTACTTTCGACCGCCCGTTCGAGCGAGCGGAGCTGTTCGCGACGGGTGTCCGTTTTGGCGCGTGCGGTTTGTACCTGCGTCAAGGCGTTGTTCACCTCCGCGCCGGCGTTGAGCAGGGCTTGCTGGAACGCAAGGCACGCTTCCTCCTGCTGCGCCTTTGCAATCTTCACGCGGGCGCGGTTCTGTCCTGCATTGAAAATCGGTTGCAGCAGCGAACCTGCCGCCGAGAGCAACAGTTTTCCCGGATTGGCGACGATAGCCCCCGCGCTGTTCGTCCAGCCTGCCGATCCGCTCAGCGTCAGCGACGGATAGAGCGCGGCCCGGGCCTCGGCCGTCGCATAGTATGCCTGCACGAGCGCCTGCTCGCTCTGGCGAATATCCGGACGGCGGGCCAAAAGTTGCAGCGGAACGCCGACGGCCAGTTCCGCCGGAACCGACTGCACCTCCAGCCTGCTGCGTTCGATCGTGTGCGGCGTGTCGCCCAGCAAAAGCGTCAGCGAATTTTCCGTTTGCCGGATCGAGTTGCGCAGATCGTGCAGCGATGTTTCGGCGGCATAGAGCGTCGCTTCGGTCTGGGCGACGGCGGCTTCGTTGGCATTGCCGGCCGCTTTCAACGCCCGCATGACGTGCACTTGCTCCCGGTAGCGCTCCACGGCTTGCTCCGTGACGGCCACCTGCGCGTCGAGGCTCAGCAACCGATAGTAGTAGTCGGCCACATTGGCTATCAGTTGCGTCTGCACCGCATCGCGGTAGGCTTCGCTTTGCAGCAAAGCCGCACGCGAACGCCGTTTGGCATTGGTCAGGCGACTGAAAATATCGACCTCCCAGCTTGCCGTGACGGGAACGTTGTACGTCCACGCGGCTTTCGCGCCGTCGAAGCTGCTTGCACCGCCCGTCGGCGCGAAGTTGAACGACGGCAGATAGGCCAGCCGTGCCGCTTTCAATGTCGCTTCGGCCTCCGTGATGCGCAGTTGCGCCACCTGCAAATCGGTGTTGTGAACCAGTGCCGTGTCGATCAAACGTTGCAGCAGTCGGTCGGTGAACAGCTCGCGCCATCCGATGTCGGCAATGGATGCAGTATCGGCTGTCGCATACTCTGCGCCGTAGAGGTCGTCGGTCCGCACTTCGGGGCGTGTGTAGGGTTTGTAGATGCCGCAGGCGGTGAACAGCGATGCGGCGATTCCGATGAATATGATCTTTTTCATTACTTCTCCTCTTTCCGGTTTTGCAAATCCTCCATTTCGGCCCGTATCGACCACTCGCCGGCCCGCTCGAACTGCATGGGGCGAATCTTCTCCTGCAACCACTGGAAAGCGACGAACAGCACGGGCACGATGAACAGCAGGGCGAGCGTTCCTACGAGCATACCTCCGACGGCTCCCGAACCGAGCGTGCGGTTGCCGTTGGCGCCGACGCCCGTCGATACCATCAGCGGCAGCAGACCGAAGATCATCGTCAGGGCGGTCATCAGAATCGGGCGCAGACGCACTTTCGCAGCCCCGACTGCGGCCTGGATGAGCGACATGCCTGCCTCGCGGCGTTTGACGGCGTATTCGGTGATAAGAATCGCTGTTTTGGCCAGCAGACCGATCAGCATGATGATACCCGTTTGCATGTAGATGTTGTTTTCCAGTCCCATCAGCTGCGCGAAGAGGAACGAGCCGAACAGCCCGAACGGTAGCGACAGCACGACGGCCAGCGGGATAAGGAAACTTTCGTACAGCGCGCTCAGAATCAGGTAGACCAGCACGAAGCAGATGGCGAAAATCACGACCGTGTTGCTCGTCGAGGTGCTTTCCTCGCGCGTGATGCCGCCGAACTCGTAGCTGTATCCTTTGGGCAGCGCCGCGGCCGCCGTCTCGCCGATGGCGCGGATGGCATCGCCCGAAGAATAGCCGTCGGCTGCCGCGCCGTTCACGGCGATCGAGCCGTAGAGGTTGAAGCGGTTGAGCGACTGGGGGCCGTAGGTCTTGGTCAGCCGCGCGAACTGCCCGACCGGGGCCATTTCGCCGTTGGATGTGCGGATGTAGATGTGGTTCAGCGACTCGGGCGTCACGCGGTACGACGGGTCGGCCTGGATCATCACGCGGTAGAGCTTCGAGAAACGGTTGAAGTTCGAGACGTATTGTCCTCCGTAATAGCCCGATATGGTTGCCAGCACGTCCGACGGCGAGATGCCCGACCGCTCGCACCGCGCGGCGTCGATGTCGAGCGTATATTGCGGGTAGCCCGACGAGAACGACGAATAAGCCGTACCGATTTCGGGACGCTCCGAGAGTGCCGCGATGAATCCGCGTGTCGCCTCGTCCAGTTCGGCGACGGGACGGCCCGCCTTGTCCTGCACGTGCAGCTCGAAGCCGTTCACCATGCCGTAGCCCGTAATCATGGGCGGTGCGGCGGCGAAAATCTGCGCATCGGGAATCTTGGCCGAGAGCGCGTTGATGCGGTCGATGACCGACTGCACGTCGTCGCCCTCGCCGGAGCGTTCCGACCAGTCGCGGAGCGAAAGGATGATCATGCCCGCGCTTGCACCCGAACCGCTGAACGAATAGCCGCTCACGGTGGCATAGTGCTCGACCTGCGGCATCTGCTGAATCTCCTTTTCGAGCTGCGACAGCACGCGGGTCGTGGCGTAGAGCGACGTGCCGGGCTTGGTGGTGACGCTGACCATGACCGATCCGGTGTCCTCGTCGGGAACCAGTCCCGTCTGCGTGTTCTTCATCAGGACGACGAGCAGCACGACGGCCGCTGCGAGCATTCCCCACGCTACGAAGCGGTGGCGCACGAACCAGATGACGCCGCGCACGTAGCGCTGCACCATGACCGAAAAGGCGGCGTTGAATGCCTTGCGGAACCGCGCGGCGAAGTTCTCGCGCACGTTGCCCTCCTCGTCCACATAGGGTTGCAGCATCAGGGCGCACAGCGCGGGCGAGAGTGTCAGGGCATTGACGGCCGAAAGACCTACGGCAACGGCCATCGTGATGCCGAACTGCGTGTAGAACACACCCGACGTGCCACCCATCATCGAAACGGGAATGAAGACGGCCATGAAAACGAGCGTCGAGGTGATGATCGCGCCCGTGATGCCCTGCATGGCGTCGTTCGTGGCCATGTAGGCCGATTTGTAGCCCACGTCGAAACGCGCCTGCACCGCCTCGACCACCACGATGGCATTATCGACTACCGTACCGATGGCGAGCACGAGGGCGAACAACGTTAAGAGGTTGATCGAAAATCCCAGCAGCGACATGACGGCGAACGTGCCGACCAGCGAGACGACGATGGCGATGGTCGGAATCAGCGTCGAACGGATGTCCTGCAAGAAGACATAGACCACCAGCACGACCAGCAGAATCGCTTCGACGAGCGTCCACAGGACGTTTTCCATCGAGGCGTAGAGGAAACGGTTGACGCTCAGCAGGTCGGCAAACGCCAGCCCGTCGGGCAGCTCCTCGGTCAGCTCGGCAATGAGGGCGTCGATGTTCTCCACCACCTCCGTGGCGTTCGATCCCGCGCTCTGGTACGCCTCGCCGATACAGCCGGCATGTCCGTCCGTGAGGGCCCGATAGGTGTATGCCTCGTCGCCCATCTCCACGCGGGCGATGTCCTTCAGACGCAGAATATCGCCGTTCGGCAGCGAGCGGATGACGATCTGCTCGAATTGCTCGGGTGTCGAAAGACGGCCGCTCCATTTGATCGTATATTCGTAGGCGTTCGCGTGGTTCTCGCCGAATGCGCCCGTCGCCGATTCGAGGTTCTGCTTTTCGAGGGCGGCAGTCACGTCGGAAGGTATCAGCTTGTACTGCGCCATGACATCGGGTTTGAGCCAGATGCGCATCGAGTAGTTCGACGCCAGCACGTTGAACTCCCCCACTCCCGCGATGCGCTTCATGCGCGGCTCGACGTTGATTTTCATGTAGTTGTTGATGAACTGCATGTCGTACGTGTCATCGGGGCTGTACAAAGCCACCACCTTCAGCAGCGACTTCTGCTGCTTGAGGGTCTGCACGCCGATTTTCGTCACCTCGGCGGGCAGCAGGCCCTGCGCCTTCGACACGCGGTTCTGCACGTTCACGGCGGCCATGTCGGCATCGACGCCCTGACGGAAATAGACGTTCACCGTCACCTCGCCCGTGTTGGAGGCTTCGGAGTGGATGTACGACATATTCTCGACCCCGTTGATCGCCTCTTCGAGCGGCACGATGACGGCCTTCTGCACCGTCTCGGCGTTGGCTCCGGGATAGGAGGTCGTCACCTGCACCGTCGGCGGCGCGATGTCGGGATACTGTTCGACCGAAAGGGTCGTCAGGGCGATGATGCCCAGCAGGACGATCGTCACGGAGATGACGATCGAGAAGACCGGACGGTCTATGAAAAATCGCAGATTCATACCTCACCTCCCGCGTTATCGGTTATCGTGATCTCGTCTCCGTCGTTGAGCAGGCCCACGCCCGTCGTGACGATCCGGTCGCCTGCCGAGAGACCTTTCGTCACGGTGTAGCTCACCCCGTCGTGTATCGGGCTGACCTCCACGCGCGTGGCGACGGCCCGGCCGTCGATGACGCGATAGACGAAGATTTTGTCCTGCAATTCATAGGTCGCTTCCTGCGGAATCGAAATGGCATTTTCCAACTGCTGCGGAATCACCACGTTGCCCGTGCCGCCGCTGAACAGCACTCGGTTCGGGTTGGGGAATACGGCGCGCAGCGATCCGCTGCCCGTTTCGGGGTTCAGTACGCCGCTGATGCTCTCGATACGTCCCGCTTCGGCATAAATGCTTCCGTCGTTCAGCCGCAGCTGCACGGCGGGCATCTCTTCGAGCGTCCGGTCGAGCGAACCGTAGCGCATGACCAGCTCTTGCAAGCGGTTTTCGGACATCGAGAAGTAGACGTACATCTCCGAATTGTCGGCCACGGTCGTGAGGGGCTGTGCCGCTGTCGGGCCGACCAGTGCGCCCACCCGATAGGGAATCGTGCCGACCACGCCGTCGGCCGGACTCTTCACCTCCGTATAGGAAAGGCTGTTGCGGGCGTTGGTCTCCTCGGCCCGCGCCTGCTCGAGCGAGGCTTCGGCAACGGCCAGCGCGTTGCGGGCGGTCGAGAGGTCGAACTCCGAAACGACATTCCGCCGGAACAGTTCCTGCTTGCTTTCGTAAGTGATTCGCGCCGTTTCGACCTGCGCTTCGGCGGCGTGGACATTGGCCACGGCCGTGCGCAGGGCCGCTTCGTAGGGCACCCGGTCGATGACGAAGAGCGATTGCCCGCGTTGCACTTTTTCGCCCTCTTTGACGCAGACGCGCTGAATCGTTCCCGATACCTGCGGATAGATTTCGATGTCCTGCCGTCCGCGCACCGAGGCGGAGTAGGATTCGGTAAGCGTTACGTTCGTCGGTTCGACCGTCAGCACCGAATAGCCGACCTGCTGCTGCGGAGCGGCGGCCTCCCGGCACGATCCCAGACACGCGGCCAATAAGAGTGCCGCACCCGATAGTTTTTGTTTCATGGTTGCTTTTTGTTTTTCCGGGGCAAAATTACGGTTTCCCCGACGTTCGGACGGCATACAAATCCAAACAACAAGGAGACTTTTGGAAACAACATCGGGTCGTTTCGCCGAATTGTGCTATCTTTGTACGTGAAAAATAAAAACTATGGAGCGAAACCGGGAGGCGGAGTATAGAATCGGAGTGTCGGATTTGAGCGGTTCGCTCGGCTCCGCGATTCGGACAAAGGGGTGCTTGCTGCTCTTTTGCCTGCAAGGCCGGGCGATCGTTTCGGCCAATCTCGAACGACGGGTGTTCCGTCGCGGCGACATTGCGGTCATCTTTCCCGACACGCTGTTCGTCGTACACGGAACCGGCGGCGATTTTCGGGTGCGGCTGATCGAAATCTCCTCCGCACTCACCGATGAAGTCATCCTGCCTCTCTCGTCGGTATTTTTCGAACGTATCTACAACCAGCCGATATTGCCGACCACCGGGGAGGAACGGATATTGTCGGAGACATGGAATGCCCATATCGAGCATTGCGCGCAATACTCGGCCGCGAAGTCGGCCCGTATGATGATACGGAATCAATTGCAAAATCTGTTTCTCGCAATGGAGGTCAAGCTGGTTTTCGATGCCCCGCCCGGGAATATCGAATTCATCCCCTCTTCGCGCCGCCTTTTCAACTGCTTCTGCAAACTGGTGACGGAGAACTGCTATTCGCAGCACGAGGTGAAATTCTATGCCGACAAGCTCTGCATCACACCCTACTACCTTTCGAAGATAACCGCCCGAATCACGGAGGCGACGCCCAAGCAGCTCATCGACTGGCAGATCATGATGGAGATCAAGCATCTGCTCACCACGACGGACATGACGATCAAGGAGATCGCCAACATGTTCCACTTCGATTCGACCTCCTATCTGGGCCGCTATTTCCGCCGTCATACGGGTATGACACCCTCAGGGTTCCGGCAGAACAATACCTAAACCATATCATTGCAGTCGAGAAACAATGTTGACAATATTGGTAATGTTTATTATTCTCGAAACAATAATCAATTTTTGGATTACTCCAATTAAACAGTTATATTTGTTGTGTTTATGAGTTGTTTGGTAGCGTGTAAAGCATAATTGTTCGAAGGACTTAACAGCTTACTTATCCATTGCCTTTTTCATACGATTTTCTTCTAAATCGTTAATGCCCAAATAAATATCCTCGGGTATATTAAAGATACGAATAAGCGAGGGCAATGTCAAATTTATTTGAACGTTGCCAAGCGGGAATATCTTCGGCACAGCCAAAGTGCGAATAAGCCGAGAGAAAAAAGCAAGCTCGCTTGCATTTTTTCCGCCTCAATGTGCACCTGCCCGATGCCCGGACGCCAGCGGCGGCGGCAGGGTCAGAATCAGCCTTTTCATCGGAATATTCATAATTCCGATTTGTTTCCGGTCTTGGCCGGTTCATAGCGTTTCAGGTAGTCGTCGATGAGCTCCAGCCCCTTGGCTGTGGAGATGCCGCGGAAAAAGTTGCTGATGATCTGCACGAAAGCCTCGCGCTCGGTCATCCCCTCGGGCAGCGGGATGTCCTTGCGCTTGGTGATGGCCGAAGCCGTGTAATAAAGCACCGCAATGGCCAGATCGAGGTTGAAACTCCCGGTGAAAAGCCCGTCGGCAATGCCCGTTTCGAGCATCCGCAGCAAATCGAGACGGCTCTGGGCAGTCCCTTCGCGCATCAGCCTGGCGTGAACGGCCGGATAGAACTTGCGCAGGTTGCCCAGCAGCCGCTGTATCGTCTCCGACTCGTCGGCCACGCACCCCAGCACCATGAACATCGCTTCGAGCACGTTGCGGGCCCCGGCGCAGGCTGCGGCCCGCTCGATGCGCTTGCACTCGAAAAAACGTTCCATAGCGAGGTAGAGCAACCCCTCCTTGTCGCCGAACAGCTCGTAAAGCGCTCGTTTCGAGACACCCAGCTGCTGCGCGATGTCGTCCATGCGCACCGACCTGATGCCCTGGGCGACGAACATCTGCATCGCCTGTTCGATGATTCGTTCCTTCTGGTCCATGATCCGATCCGAATTGATACGGTACAAATATAGACAGGGAAACTCATGAAACAAAAAAGTTTTCCGTTTTCGGCGGTTTTTCAACGAATCCGACCAGGAAGAAGCCGTCGGGGACTACTCCGCCGTGGGCGACAAAAAAGCCGCCGCAGGAAATCTGCGGCGGCCGGGCGAAAAATCGCGCGGATTATTTGGTGACCCGTTCGAGCCAGCGGACCATCGAGAGCATGACGAGCATCGACAAGCCGCAGGCGGCGACGAACACGGCCCACGTAGCCCACATCGGCATATGGAGGTAGAGCCATCCGCCGACGAACAGCAGGGCGTTGCCCACGGCCGTGGCGGCCAGCCAGAAGCCCTGCATCAGGCCCTGCATGTGGGGAGGCGCCACCTTCGACACGAACGCCAGACCCAGCGGCGAGATGAACAGCTCGGCGACGGTGAGGATGAAGTAGAGGCCCACCATCACCCACGGGGTGACCAGCAGCGACTGCACCTCGTCGGCGCGCATGCCGGCCAGTTCGGCCTTCGTCGGCAGGGCCAGCGAGAAGAGCATCAGGAAGACGTAGGCCAGGGCGGCGATGCCCATGCCGATGGCGATCTTCATCGGGGTCGAGACCTCGATGTCGCGCTTGCGCAGCCAGCCGAAGAACCACATGATGATCGGCGTGAGGAAGACGACGAAGAAAGGATTGACGCTCTGGAAGATCTCCGCGCCCTTGATGGTCGTGAATCCCAGGTCGATGTTGATAACGTCGAGATTCACGTAGTCGCGGGCGAAATAGGTCAGCGAATAGCCGTTCTGGTGGAACGAAACCCAGAAGAAGATCACGACGCCGAACACGGCGAACAGTGCGTAGATGCGCTGGCGGATCTCCTGCGCCGACATGGTGATCTCCTCGGCCGAAGCCTTGACACCGCCGGCCGCGGCTTTCTTCGACGGGTCGGGGAAGCGCCGTTTGTTGGACAGGTAGATGACCAGCGACACGAGCATCATCACGATGGCCGCGATGAACGCATAGTGGAAACCGCGGTTGAAGACATCGAGGTAGGTATTGCAGAAGGCCCCGAGGTCGCTCACGGGCGTTCCGTCGAGGTGCGCCGCCGAAGCGTAGGAATTGAGGTTGGCGAGGCCCTCGCCGACCATCTCCTCGCCTTTGGCAAGGTATTCGTGGCACAGAGCCGGGAGTTTGGCGTTGTAGTCGAAATTGTTGACCTTCAGCCACCAGTTGCGCACGCCGATGGCGACGAACGGAGCGAAGAAACCGCCGATATTGATGAACATGTAGAAGATCTGGAAGCCCGATTCGCGTTTGGCGCTGAATTCGCTGTTATCGTACATCTGGCCCACCAGCGCCTGCAAATTGCCCTTGAACAGACCGTTGCCGAAGGCGATCACCAGCAGTCCCAGGCAGGTCAGCGTCAGGTAGAGCCACAGACTCGGCACGGGCGTCGGCGTCGGGATGGCGATGAGCAGATAGCCGATGCTCATCACGATCAGGCCCCACATGATCGTCGCCTTGTAGTTCTTGGTCTTGTCGGCGATGATGCCGCCGACCAGCGCCAGCAGGTAGATCGAAGCGTAGAAGCCCGAATAGATATACCCTGCGGTGGCCTCGTCCAGACCGAACTTGGCCGAGATGAACAGGGTAAGGATAGCCATCATGATATAGAAACCGAAGCGTTCGCCCATGTTGGCGAGGGCCGCCGCGATCAATCCTTTGGGTTGTCCTTTCATAAATTTTTTTTGGATGTTAGTAAATGTTAGTAATAGGGATTCGTTTTCGTTCGGAGACAAAGATAGAAATTTTTTCGTATATTTGGTGTCGTAACGGCACTTTTATCAGTCGGAAAGTCTTGCCGAACCGCAGGCGGTCCGGCTTCGAATCCGTCCGGTTTTTGTCATACTTTATAGAAATCCAGCATCTCCTATGGAAAAAACGCCCCGAAGACTGCCCGTCGTAGAGCGCGACGCATGGTTGCAGCCCGTCGAAGAACATATGAACCGCCGCTACGCACAGTACGAGCGGCAGATGGCGCGGATCGAGAGCGCTTCGGGGTCGATCGTGGACTACGCCAACGGCTACCGCTATTTCGGCTGGCAGCGCGACGAGGAACTCGACGGATGGTGGTTCCGCGAGTGGCTGCCGGGGGCGCACGATGTCTACGTCTTCGGCGACTTCAACAACTGGCAGCGCACCGAGATCCGCATGCACCGCGACGCGGCGGGGGTGTGGAGCGCCTTTTTCCCCACGGCGATGTACCGCGACCGGCTGGTGCACGGCTCGCTCTACAAACTCCACGTCCACGGTGACAACGGCTGGCTGGACCGCATTCCGGCCTACGCCGCGCGCGTCGTG